>Ga0247760_1000165_pt1 | contig 71484 bp, 73 predicted proteins | sample UWRJL171409R4_FD_179936 | JGI IMG/M metagenome (GOLD analysis project Ga0247760, IMG submission 179936) | Plant litter microbial communities from Arlington Agricultural Research Station in Wisconsin, United States - UWRJ-L171-409R-4 | ecosystem: Environmental > Terrestrial > Plant litter >... | reverse complement strand
CCTATTGCTGATTGAGACCCCGACAGCCCCGTTACCTCGCAAAAGGGGAGCAAGGAAAGAAAGCACAGCTATCGAAGCCGACGGACGGGACGCGCCCACCCGAATCTGTTGAGCAGCGACCAGGCGATTTCTTAGAGCACGCAGGAAAGGGACCGAGCGGTATCGGCGTCTAATTGCGAAATCTACGTGCATTCCGTAGTGAATTATCTTTCACGGCATCTCACAAATTCGACGCACCGAGGCATCCCGGCTCGCGAGCCGCCCCGTGGCAAACTCAAATTCAACCGGTTCACCGCGTCCGACCGCAGCCCCTCCACCTAGGCTCACTAGGATTGTCAATTCGATCCGAAAAACAGTTGAATAAAACCAGGCTGCCTGGACAGGTCGACAATTCTGGCTGTTTTTTTTTGGGTTGTCAAGGAAGATCCAAGTCGATAGCCAACGGTACGCGGCAACCAGTGTCTGAGCCCTTCTTATCTGGTATGACGCTAGGTGCCGGCTGAGGAATTCGACCCTCTCCTAAGACATTCTGATACGTACTGCAAGGTACGGAGCACGGTGTACGGAGGTACATTCCTATCTGCTGCTTGACCGCCTGCTTGCGGAACCCAGAGTCCGGGGCGACACGAGAACAGCTGGCTGGACAGCCCGCCCACCGCCAACGCCGGACACTACATAGCAATTCGTTTGCTGCGTCCCTCGTCATGATGGCGGCTACCCAACCAGAGCAAACAGGTGAGCGCTGCCCAGCTTTTTTGTTTGGCCCCAGCCTTTGACCCCGGGCGATCCCTCCTCCCCCTAATGCATACCCCCATTGCCCCGTCCGGATAACCCCCCTCAATTTGTGTTGGCAAAGAGGGTAGATCATCACTGGTGTGCCAGGTCGCTCTCTGCCCACTTTCCCAGTTTTCTTCCCATCAGGTTTTTGGCGCCTGGTATTTTTCCTCGCTCTTCAACTCTGCCATTGAGCCTGTTGTGTCATGTAAAAGAGATTGCTGTTTCATATCCCTATCACAATCGTCATCTGTATGCATGGTGCCGTTGGCCAAACCTATTCTTTTTCGCCTGACCGTTTGCTGACGCCCACCTTTTCGGGGATTTTAGACCAGCAATCTGCTGGCTTGTCGCTCAACCTCTCCTCGAACAATCCCTTCCGCAATCGCGCAGTATCGCCTGCTCTATCCTCTCCCTTCGACGACCCGCCCCCACGACCGGTATCGCGAAATCCGTTTCTGGATCCAGCACTCACGACCCGTGCAAGTTTGCAGAACATACGATCTGACGCCATGTCGATTGAGAAGAGACAATCGCCAACAACGGCCCCGACAGCCGAGGACCTATTTGTATGTCCACTTGCAGCTTTGTGTCGTGACCAGGACCGCATCTTTTCCTGCCGCGCAATGTTTCCCCCTCGTCATACGTGAACTGACTCGCATTCTCATAGGGCTCCCTGTCGCTCGATGACAAGAAATCAACCCCACCTGGCCCTCCCAGGCCCGATGGTAATCGACCCCCGCCGAATCGCCGCGGCCCTCCCCCACCGGGACGCGAGAATATCCCCCCAGGCCGCAGAGGACCGCCGCCGAACCACCGTCCGTCTCGCTCGCAGGAAGAAGCGCTTCGCGCTCGTAGGGTGCAGGGAAAGGGCGAGAGTTCTGCGCCAGCCGATGCTTCTCGATCACCACAACGGCGATCTGATAGACGCCCACGTAGGAACTCGGAGTCATCGATCATGGAGGCCGACAAGAATATGACGGAGGAAGAGCGAAAGCAGCGTGATCTTCGTCGGAAGGAGCGAGAGCGTCGTCACCGCGAAGGCAGAGATAAGAAGCCTGTCAACCGCAAACTCGATATTATCGATCAGCTGGATGCGACAAGCATCTTTGGCACTGGAAGTATGTATTCCCAACCGACCTTCTTCATCTTGGCCCTTTGACTAACATTAAGTCAGTGTTCCATCACGATGGACCCTTTGACGCCGTCAATCCCCACCGCAACAAGCCCGGAAGCCGTCGGGCTCCGATGCAAGCTTTCCCTAAAGACTCTCTGAACAACGTTCTTGGCGGACCTGGTCCGTTGAATAAGCGACCCGACCACGCGGCTTTTATGGGTCAACATGACGAGGAGGCATTCAAGGAATGGTCTGCTGGTGCCAAGGAGGCGCCCTTCCAGGCAAGAAACAAGGCCGAAGCGGTGTTCGATCCCCTTGCTCGCGGCAGCGTCGTGTATGGCGATGAAACCCTCGGCCTCGGTGCTTCGACATTCCTGGAGGGCACGCCTGCAGCACGTACTGCCATCCAAAAACGCGAAGAGGAGCGTGCTGCAGAGACTCTCAATGATGGACTCCAACGCAAGAAATCTCTTGCCCAGCGAATTCGTAACATCAACCGAGGCGGTCGCGAATTCCAGAGCTCTGGGAGGTTGACCAACCCTGACGGGGCTTACAGATCCCGGCGAACACCATCCGAGGGTGGTAACCAGACCTCGGCGAGCATGCAGACACCTGGCACGGAACGTAACCCTTTCTTCTCTGACTGTAACGATGGCCCGGCCAAGGGCGAAGAGAATTTTAGCGTCCGTCAGATTGATCAGAACAGTGGGAGCAAAGCCTCCCCCACCAGTCCGAAGGGTGGTTTCCCCTTGGAACGGAGATCCACCACTGACGGTACCGGCGACGAGTCCCAGCCAAAGGGTGGGATTCTGGGGCGCATGAAGAGTCTGAAGAGCGGACGACGTGGGCGACCGAACCACCCGAGTTCCGACCTGAGTGCCCAGCCCGCTCCTGGAACAGCAGTTTAGAAAAGCTACTGGTCAATTCGAGGGTCGATTCGAGGAAGGCGGTTGTTGAGTTGAGTTGCAGGGCGCATAGCGCAACCGCCTAACTTAAGTGGTCGGGGCCTCTTACGTCACGAACCAACCGCGGCGACCAGATTTCGAATTGCCCCAGCCTGAGTCGGTTGGCCCTCTAGTACCTCAGATACCGAACGCCTGGACATGATGGAATTCTTGTACAGGTCGGCTGGTAAACGTGGTTCAGCACTGTGTACCTACCATACAGTGAGCTGGCCGCTTTCCAACAGGCCATAATCTCTTTTGAGTTTTCTCGAGAACTACTTTTTGGTGATGGGGTGATGGGGGCATTAAGGGAACACGCGACTAAGTTGGGGGAGTGGATTTGAGTTGCCGCACCTTACTACTTTGTCTGGCCTCCACGGCATGGACACTTCTTTGCTTTTTTTCCTTTTGGTGGCAGTGGAGGAGAACCGGGATGTCCCGAATAGAGGTGAAAGGGAATGGATTGCAGCACAGCCCGTCCAGGGAGTACATAAATGGCTTCCATTCGGACCTGGATGGGGCAATTGGGTCGGAGAAGGATAGGATTATGACAACCGACAACGTCAAACTGGTGGTGTCCTTTTGTACCTTGTTGACAGATTGAATGAAGTATCGTAATGACTTAGTTAATAAGTTGCGTGTGAAGTGGTGGTTGTTGACAGTGAGAAACGTTGCAAATAACCGAATTATAGATACCTAAGGCGGTGATGTGATTGATCAGATTGTGCCTTCCTGCACCGCCTGTCCAGCCCATATCTGAGAAGCTACAGAATACTACAGCTGACTTCGTCTGTGAAGTTGCTGTTTTCCAACCAAAGCAAGCAAATTGAATTTCCTCGGTAGCATGACCCCTTCTACCAATCGTTGTTAGCAATACCTTGGTTGTCGAGTGTGCAGTTTGCTCTCCGGTTGACGGATGCACCTTCGACATGTTACGCCGGATTGGTTGAGCCCAAAACCTCGGCATATCTCCAGTTTCCATACGCTTTTCGATTTCTTTCTCAGAGCGAAAACAGGGTGCCATGGAGGAAGAGCACTCGGACGTGGATCTCGATCCATTGCCCGCTAGCAACGCTCACGCCGCCCCGTTCGAGTCTCCTCTCCCCGCGTCGGTGTTGCTCAACCAACAACTCGCGAGGCAAGAGGAACTCCGCCGCAGGGGCAGCATCTTGACGGGATGCAGCGAGTTGGATCAGTATGTCCTTCTCGGAGGGCTCGACCGCGGGTCTGTGGTCGGCATAAGCGCTGAAGATGACGACGTGGGTTTGAGAGTAGGTTTCTTCCGCGAGGCACTGTCGTGTCATATTCTTGTGTGCGTGACGCGAGTTCATATTGGCTTACGGGGTATCTGTCTAGATTGGACTGCAGACGGTGGCGCAATTGCTTGCTACGAAGCAGGGCGCGAGGGCTATGATTGTGACGACCCTTCCGGCGAGTGTTCTGCTGCCTAAGTTGCGCGAGGTGCTGGTCGGCCAGGTCGTGGAGCTGCAGGGCGGGTTGCGGAATGTCCGCGGAGCTGTCCATGGGTGTCTGGAGAATATCGCCATTTCGAGGGTGTTTGACTTTGAGGGGCTGTGGGAGGTGGTCGAGGAGCTTGACGCTGCTGGTGTTGATGAATGGCTACCGGAGGGAGCTGTTGATGTCGCTCACCTGCCGGTTGTTAAAACAGAGCCTGAGCTTCTTCCGGACCGCGAGGTTGCCCCTGAGAAGCTACCGGTTGCTGAGACGGTAGGCGAGCAGCATCATAGCCCCGAGGTAGTTCCGGAGCGGCTATCGGTGACCGGAACGGATCATGAACCACCCCCAGGCTCGGAAGTTAACAAAATAAGTCAACCTCTACACGCCATACCTAAACCGGATTCATCGCCGCTCAGCTCACCACCGCCTAGTTATCCGGTAGATCCACCAGAAGAGACAGTTTCAACCCTCCCCGAACTACGAAATCTTCCCGAGAGGATAGTCCCGCCCGTTCGTACAGGGAGGTTGGAGATACTTGACAGCGAAGATGTACCGGATTCCTCGCCGCCGGAATCTTCTCCCCTCAGTTCACCACCCCCCAGCTCCCCGCCAGCTTCGGAGTCAGATGAGGCGGAACTTCCCTCTAAACCGCCAGTGTCGGAAGTACCGGACTCTGAAACAGAAAGCCCGGATCTAGGATCGATAGAACGGACAGAGTCGATAATATCAGAAGCCAGACACCTACAGCCGGAGCTACTGAGTCCACAACCGAGAACTCCAGACGCACGACTACTAGAACCAGAACCAGAACCAGAACCAGAACCAGATCCAGAACCAGAGCCAAATTCCAAAGAAATTCCCCAAATAGCAGAACATATCGCACCACACCAGGCACACGAAGGCCGCAAAGTTACTCCCCAAAGGCCCAGCCCGCCTCGTCCACTCCCCCTCCCGGATGTCATCCTAATAACACACACATCGACCCTCCTGAACACCCTCTTCACCGGCCGCGATAAACCCACCGCTCATAGCAGAATGTCACAACTCTCCTCGAAACTCCGCCACCTCACCCGCTCCCCCTCCCACGGAAGTCCCCTGATCATGCTCCTGAACTCTCTCACAATCCCCTTTTCAGCAGAACTCGCCGCACACAACACAAACGACTACTCTCCAGCAGAGCTGGCTAGACCGCCTCTTCCTCGTGAAGCAGACCCGTTCGAACGGCCGCGGAACCTGCCGGAGCCGACGCTCCGCTCGGTCTTTGGTTCAGGCTCGGGGGCTGGCTTGGTGGCGAGGCGCGCACCGCGTGGGAAGCCGTCGTTCGGGGTGGTCTTTACGCAGCTGCTTGATTTGCATTTGCTGTGCACGCGGGTGCCGAGGGTAGCGGGTGGGGGGGTTGCGTGGGTGGTGGAGGTGTTGTTGGATGAGATTGGGGTGTATGAGATGGGTGGTGATGAGGGGGTGGTGACGAGGCGGTGTAGAGAGCAGAGATGGGGAGCTGTTGATATTGAGGGTGGTGGGGGGAGGGTGTTAGATGCTTTTAGGTGAATGTATTGCAGAAGGCAGAGGGAGGTAGGTTTTTATTTATTTTTTAGAAACATATTGGTGTTATACTGAAATTAGAGCCGAGTTGTTACGCCAGGTATATGTTAGAACGAGGTGTTTTGAGCCCCAAACCCCCTTTGCTTTTCAATTTTGATGTTGACTTTGCAGAGGCAGCTGTGCTACCTAATCATAAAAATCTCACCAGATAACAGTCACCCTGTTGCATCAAAGAGGCTGCTACCATGAAACATCACAACCTTTTACAAATCTCCCATGCTGCCGCCCCTGCCAGATCCCTTCACATACGGCTCAAGCCTCTCCATAAGCTCCGCAACCTCCCACTCGCGGTCTTCTCCAGCAACACCACCATGGTGCCCATCCCTCGGAGGGAACAACACCTTATTAACAAGCTGAACAACACCGTCCCGTGCTAGTACATCCTGCACCGTGACAGAGGTGAACCCATTTGCCACAATCGAAACCCACCCCTTCCACCGTCTCACATCAACACTGATCGGCTTGTCGTCCAGCAGCGACGGCAGGTCAACATGCCAGTAGTCCGCCGACTTGGGCGAGGCATCCGTATCTTCATCACTCCCCTTTCGCTTGTAATACGCATCCGAATACAGTGTCTCGTTCGCCACGATGCTATACTTGAGCAGCGCCTTCAGGTACTTCTTCCCGTGGTCGGAGAACAAAAAGGCGTTTGCGCGCGGCCCCAAGCGGGTGAATGCCCGATTGGTCGGCGCGAAGAAGGTCCCCCCGAGGAAAGTGAGTTCGTCGAGGTCGTCTGCCAGTCCGGTGGTCTCCAGGCCCAGGGAGAGGGTGCTGAAGGTGTTGGGGAGGAGCTGGATGATCTTTGCCGTGGGCGGCGGCGGGATGAGAATGAAATCGACGGCGTGGATGAGGCCGTTCTTGGCGGTGATGTCTTTGAGGACGATCTTGGTAAAGAAGTTGATGCGGGTGCCGAAGACGAGGCTGGAGCTCACGCGCAGACGCTGGGGGTGGTCGCCAAGGGAGGAGGAGGTTAGTTCCGTGGGGACGGTGTGCGAGAAGAAAATCCGGCGGGAGGACCAGCGGCCTGGTGCGATGGAGTAGGCGAGGATCGCGCGGATGAACTCGGCCGGGGGTTTCTTGTCCTTGTCGTGGTCGGGGATGCGCTCGAAGGCGCGGTCGGTGGGCACGAAGAGCGTGCGGTTGGTCTTGGTGTCCTGGAGGAGGGTCTTGATGTCCTCGTGATCGTCGACCAGTGCGGCAAAGCGCTTGGTGTGTTTGTTTTCAGAGATGAGCTCGTAAATGGTCTTGGTACTGTCGCCAGGGTGGCCGTGGTGATCGTGTCCGCCGTGACCTCCATGGTGATGATGGTCATCGCCGTCGTCGTGGTCACGCTGTGCCTGGGCCAGAGCGGTCTCGGCATCTTTGATGGCGTGTTCGAAGCTGCCAGCAAGAGCCTGGAAGCCATTGCCCTGCATTACCGAGTCCCACCAGTTGTGGGCGACAGGTTGGACGTCATTTTGGTCATTGGGAATGACAATGACGGTTTGGTCAGCTTCCGGGGCCCTCGGGGTAACGAAAGCGGCGGCGATGCCAGCCGAGAAAAGCAGCAGGACTTGCTTCATATTTGCCATGAGAGCCTGTCAGAGGCAGGTAATGTTTAGCCGAAGAATGGTCTTGTTGGTTTCGTTCCTTCAGCGGACTTATACAGGGACGACCAGCAGTCCAGGAATACAAGACTGGATAACTCCAATGTGGGCAATACACCGAGGGGAGATGATGCATATATTCTTCCCTTAACCCATCTGAAACATGGATCATAGTGCCCACCGGGAGCTCGGACAAGTAGACCAGCCCGTCTTGCGTCATCGACGCTTTGTGGGCAGAAGGCTGATTGGCTCCCGTCTCATTATGTAAGATGCCACCAGATTCACGTCTTCTTGATGGCCTGATCGTTTCGCCTGCCAGAGCAAAGCTCCAACTGCTCATAACGGCCCGGGCTTTCACCATTTCTCATTGGCGTGGGGCTCATACTGCGTAAGGATGGCATTGCCCTCTTTCTTGGACCGGCTACATCGACGTCAACACACCCCCGCCGTGGCGAATGCGTGCTTCGATGGGTGCGTCGTAGATTGGTAAGCTTTGGTCTCAAGGTGTTGAGCTCGCCCTACGAAGACTCTAGCGAGAATAACAATTCCCCCCAAAACGTCCTCAAAAATGCATCAAGGCCTTTCTCTGGTTCAAGCTGTGTAAGGGTTTCTCTAGCTCACCTGTTCGCAAGTATTAGAGGACCCCTTCTTTTGACCAAAGCCTTTGTGCCCGTTTCTCGACAGCGTCCGGTTATCCCTGAGCTTCCTAGGCACTTTGAGGCTCAGAAGAGGCGTAGTTCTTCGAACGTCGACGCCTTTTCAGTGTTTGCGGGGGACGGCACAATACCGGCGAATAAGGCATGGATGCCCCGCAAAAAGGGCTGAAATTGACAGCAACAAGGCCTCCACCGGCTTGTCATGCCGGGGGCTATTCTGACGACTGATTGAGGAACTCCCGCCTCACTTGAAGCTGTTATGGCCAAGCGCGACAGCTCCCATATCCGCATCACGAAAGATCGGGAAATGACCAAAGAAGAGCGCTCAACTAAAAGAACTCCTGTCTAGGCAGACAAACTGAAGTTTGGCTCCAGGGCTATTTCTCTAGGCTTGGTGCCTGGGCAAGGCACTGTCTTCTGTAACGTCAAAATACCCAATTGAGGGAGCACCAAATACAACACTGCCTGCGTGTACAACTGTACCTGTACCTATGGACCTTTGGCTCGTGACAGGACGAATAGAGATGGACGCCGGCGATTGACTCATGCTCTGTGATGAATCTGCCCCGAAATCTGCCTCTGCTTTTGCAGATACTGGATGATTGAGGTGAGGGTAAACTGCGAGAGCGGTCGTAGAAACCTTGACCTGCTGAACCACGCATGAGATGGTGGTAGCGTGATATTGCTTTGTTCCTCTGATGAGATGCGGCAATTCGCTCATGCAACAAGCAGAGTAGTCGATCCAAGCTCGTCGCAGAGGCTCCTCTGATTGGGCGACGCGGCTAAAGATTGGGGGCGGTGGCGGGTTGAAGCAAAGGCCGCATCGAATTCTCGCTTGGCTCGTCTATCGCAGCGGTTGGGTCTTCTGCATTTGGCAACTGGGCGACCTCACAACCCCTCATGGGAAAAGCCGAAAGCTGCGGCGGGATATAAGTCAGGGGGTTTAGTCGTTCAGATACGGTTACTTGACCCGTTTTCCCGGCCTAGGGGGGCATTCCTGGGGAATTTGGAGACCTGGAATGCATCGTCAACGGGGGTCGGCAGAAAGCGATGCACGACGGGGAGCATAGCCACAAAAAGATGCGGGATGAAGGTGGGTGGATTTGGAGGTGGACAACGCAGCAGTGGAGCTGCGTTGGAAGTGGAAGCACCGCGGAGGGAACCAATTCCACCACAAACAGAGCTCCAGAGAGCTTTCCTTCTCCCGCTTTGAGTCGTCCTCATTCCCCCCCTGCCGTTGCTCGCTCACCGTTGCACTTTTGACGAGCCCAGCCGAGGATTTTCGTCAAAAGGATTCCAGATGCAGTCTAGGCGCCTCTCGCTTGTGAAGCTGCCCTGTCTGTGAGGCTGAACAGCCCAAATTTAAGGCGCCGACCGTGCTGCCCCAGGCCTCTCACTCACACACGGAGGCCCTCACCCAACCTGCTCGGTGCTCACTCACCAGCCATCGCTGCATCGCTTTTCTCTCTCTCTCTCTGCACCTCTCGCTTTCTCATCATCGCCCCCATCACCATATCCACGACCCCGCGCCTGCGTACATCAATCCTATCTGCGATATAACTTAGCCATTATCGGTGGCCCCGGATCTTCATTTCACAGCCGATCGGAGCCCTCCGCCAGGAACCGGATTTTGCTCATGTTGGTGGTTGTGTCGGTCCCGCCGTGAGGTGCAGCAAGGGGGCGTGCACAGCCTCACCCACTGTCGAGACCTCGATCGTGGCTTGGAACGCCAACCCAAACGTGGTTGATCTGGACGACAATCGTTGTCAATTGCACTGCACTGCACTTTCCCCAAACACCGTCCTCAATTGAGGCAGAGGCACATTTTGCAGCGCGCATCATGACGACAGCTCCGCTGTCTGCGCGGTCGGCGCTCGGCCCGCGCGGGCTTGACGGTGGCTCCATTGCTGGGGCTGTGGTCGGGTCGGTCGTCGGGGCCCTCCTCATCGTCCTGTGCATCGTTCCCTTTGCGCTGCGCACCAGACGTCAATGGCGCAACCGGCATGGGCAAGGTGATGATGCCCTCCACGCGGAGCTGGGCCAAAGCCCGAGTCCCGGAGGCCGCTCGTCTCTTCCGCAATTCGACGAGTCAAAAAGGCTGTCGACCGACCCTGTCCCCGGCTCCAGTCCCAACTCTGAATCCGGTCACATCAACGGTCAACTTCCGAAGTCTGGCTCTCCCGTCCCCAACGGTAACAACTTCGACTTATCCCAGGCGGCCTCGGACCATAAACCTCACCCGCCCTCTCTCACCCCCGCTGCCGGCGTGCCTATAGATCAAGGCATCCCGTCGCCTCCCTCGCCTCCCCTCTCACCTCCCACCAGGCTCAACTCCAACAGGAACCCCGAGTACGGCCAGGCATATCCCACCCCCCCGCCCGACGACGCCCTCCCGCCCAAGACTCATCACGCATCCATCGGCACCAGGGGAAGCACCCGTGACCTTAGCTCTACTGAGTCATACGACCCGCCAAGTCGTGAGCTCACGGGCATCACTACTTCTGGTATCACTGAGGAGCCGGAATCTTTTGAGCACCCTTCGCAGTCCCCAACTCACCGGCACTTTCAACGTGTCTCGGGATCCATCCGCAAATTCATCGAGCACCAGCAGCGCCGCGGGAGTAGACGCTCGACGCAAGCCGGCACCGACGGAGCCCGCTCACCATCTGCCTCAATCTGTACCACTGAGCCCCTCTCCCAGCAACAATCTGAGCAGCAGCCATACTTGGAAGCCGATATCAACGCCCCCGGCTTAGCCTGGTCTTACTTTCACGACCCCGACCTTGTCAGTGGGCCTGAAGCTGCATATAAACCACAGACCGCCACAGCTGCTCCGCCGCCACTGGGTCTCCTGCCACCTACGCATGCTCCCAGCACAGTTCCGCTCAGTCCTGTTTCTCTCAACGACCAGTCCGTTACATCAGGAGAGGGTGTACCCCCTCCTATGATAGCGCGAGCTGTCGTATCTGAACCAGAAGCTATCTCACCCGACAGCGACAACACAGGAACCCTATTTAGGAATTTCGAGCCGAGACAGCACGCGCTGCTCAAGGGTCCCGGATCTCTTGTACGAACCGACAGCTTGCCCCCCCTGCAGCCTATTGTGGCAGATATTGGAGCCTCCTTTTCCACCTCACCAAGTGGACCAAGCGGAAGGCCAATGGATTTCATGGGCCCATCAAACGACGTGGAGAAGTCGTGGAGGGTGGATCAGGAGTATCTCAAGAACGAGACCCCCTCCCCGCCAATGGAACCTCCGCTTGTTTACGAATATATTCAACCCGGAGCCGAACCCCGTTACGTCCAACCTCACGGCCTTAGCCCCGAGTCTGACTATCAGTCTCCTCCCGGACTTGCTCTGAACGACCAGGAATACGACCTCGACTTCACAATGCTCGTTGACCCGGATGCGGAGCAACACCATCCGCCTTATTCTTACTTCACCCCACCTCCTTCTATCCCCTCGAACCAGAACACACCCGACACACGAATTTCGGACTATACAGCCTCCCCATCTCCTAGATCCGAAATCGATCAGAGACCTAGCGCACAACTAGACTCGTCACCCAGGTTCTTCCCCTGTGACCAATGTAATCGTGTGTTTGACCAAGTACATAAGCTCAAGTATGTCTCCACGAATCTATTGTTTCGCGAGGTATCGTTGCTAACAAGTTATTAGTCACCACAAACGCTACCATGACCGACCACATGAGTGTGTACACCCTGGTTGCACCATGAGGTTTGGCACCAAGACGCATCTGGATCGCCACATCAACGACAAGCACAAGAAGACTCGGCAGTTCCACTGCACAGAACATGAGTGCCCCTATTCTAGGCAGGGCGGCAAGTCTTTTCCCAGGAAAGATAACTGGAGACGGCACATGATGAACAAGCATCGGATTACCCCGAGTGCCGAGCCCGTAGAGTATGGTGACAACATGATGACGGGAACATGAGCTGTAACGCCACTCGTCAGCATATCGAAGCAAGAATGCACAGCAACCGACGTGGACCGGAGTTGGCGAGTACCGAAGAACAGAAGCCCCGCCAGCACAGAGCGTGAGGCGCGAGGTTGGGCCCGCTGCCCGGTCAAGACATCTATGTACCCGGGTGATCGGATTCCTGGCTTTTGAAAAGGACAGGATATTCGCCGACATTCATTCATCCAGCAAAAGCTGGCAGAGCTGATATATTTCCGTTCTTAACGGAGGGCCGCTGTCTCGGGAGGGTAGAGCAGAGGGCGCTTCGAGTACCTGAAATCTCCTGGTCGAGATGGTCGAGATGGTCGAGATGAATGTGCCTGCGGTACTAGGGTTTTACTTGAATTGTAGTTGTGGATACATCGGGATGAGACAAGCCTGACGACTTCGAGTCTCCAGAGCATAAAGACATGATATAGGGACTTATTATTTTTTTATATTTTTTTTTTTCATGATAAAGGGCCCAGCGATATCTGGCGTGTACATTGGTTATTCTCTAGGCGGTTGGCTTTGTTGGGTGCTTGTACTACAACCTGGAACCGCTGGATTTGCATTGAATTTAGCCAGCATCAATGCCCCAAAATGCATTTTACTCTGACCATCATGAGAGAGTACCCATAAACAGCCTCGGAGTTGCGAAGCAGGTCCCTGAATTCAGGGAAAGTGACAACTGCCACCTAAAAAAAAAAACCGTGATATGTGATCTCACTTTCGTGAGATTAATCAGGGTAGTCATACCCGGCCGGCATCTAGAAGATACATGATCTTCTATAGCTGCGTGGGTTGTGACCCGACCCCGGGTGTCATTCACCACCCGTTAATCGCTCGCTGGCAATTCGCCAACATGCTTTCATCGCATCTCCTTCACCAGCTTCTGCACCAACTTCTTCTGCTGCTCTACTCCAAGCCTCTTCTCATCTGTCTCTCGTAGTGCGCGACCTACGAGGACAACGGTCTTGGTGTTCTCGCTGCCCACCCATACCTTGCCGTTCCGCCCCACCGCAGTCTCAAACGCAAGCCCTTCCGCCCCGAGGAGCTCCAGCACGGCGATCCCCCCCGCTTCGCGACTCCGCGCCATGAGAAGCCGGCGTGCGAGTCCAAGCGAGATGTCAAATACCATCCCGCCTGTGAGCGGGCCGAGGCCCTCTGCCTTGCCTGTGGAGGTTGATACGCATTCCAGCTCGGGGTCCATGTGGCGGTTTGCGAGGGTTACGCGCGCGTAGACTAGCGCGCCGGGGGAGAGCTGCGGGCGCGTCTTCTTAGTGGCACCCTCGAAGGCTAGGTGCGGGAGGGAGGCGTTGGGGGTGTAGGGGTTGAGGTTGACGAAGTAGAGGTCGGCGGCGGAGCGGGTAACTTGACCGATGACGAGGTCGGAGACGGAAGGGATGTACTGCGGAGAGGGGTTAGTTGATTTCGGGCGGGGAGACAGAGAGAGGGGAGGGGAATACCCGGCCGCCGTTGTATTCTACGTAGAGGGAGGTCTTGCGGTGGTCCGCGACGAGCTGGCCGGCGACGGTGGGGAGGATGTGGCTTGGTGGAACATGGCGGAGGCCGGGGCCGAGCCGGAGCGGGTTCTTCTTGTGGGTTGGGATCAGGGAGGGGTCGATTTCGTCCCCCGGGAGCACGAGCATGCTGTCAGTTGTCATGGCTGTGTTTTTGTTGGTTGTTTGCTTTTGGAGATCACTGAGTTTTTGGTTCAGCCTCGCGTTGGTTGCGATGCTCTTTGCGCTCAGCCTTTAAGTGGGGTTGCGGGGATTGGGGTTTTGCGGTCGAATGTACTCTTTGAACTTGCCAGGATAGTCCGCAGCAAAGCAGAGGACTACTGGGAGGTATCAATTAGGGGTATTTACTGAGAGTATACGGGGAGGAGACTGGGCTGTCGGACTGTGCACTTATTTGACATGGTATGAATGAAATGGTGTTGAAAGGGCTCTATGTCAACGAGGTACCTGAGGTGGGTCCAGATGAACAGAGGACAGGGATGTTAAGGCGGGACCATGCGAAGCTTGCCGTCAGTGTTGTGCCCAAAATTTTTGTTGGATGGATTTTTTTGGACCCCCACCAACGGCCAAAGTTGACATTTTCACCAGCAATTGTTCAGCTTCCTCGCAGTCAACTTAGCCGTGCTTCTATCCCCTGTTTTCTCGTCTTTACACATCCGCCGCGATGAGTGAAAAGAAGGTTGCGCCTGCGCCGGGCGATCGCACCGCCATCGGTCTTACGTTTGGCAATTCCAATAGCTCCATCGCTCACACCGTCGATGACAAGGCTGAGGTTATTGCGAACGAGGATGGAGGTAAATCGAGCTCTGCCGCAAAGACTCAACCAGGGCGGATTTACTGACCGAAATACCTCTTGCAGATCGCCAAATTCCCACGATCCTTTCGTACATCGACGGCGAAGAGTACTACGGCCAGCAGGCGAAGAACTCTCTCGTCAGGAACCCCAAGAATACCGTTGCGTACTTCCGCGACTTTCTCGGGAAAGAGTACGCCCAAGCACCGCACTCTCTAGATACGATGACTGGTTACTGACCGCCTGCAGATTCAAGTCCATAGACCCCACGCACAACCATGCGTCCGCTCACCCTCAAGAAGCCAACGGCACTGTCGCCTTCACCGTCAAGGACAAGGAGGGCGAGGATGTTGAGCCTTCGACGCTGCCCGTCTCCGAGGTTTCTGCCCGTTACCTTCGTCGCCTCGTTGCTTCCGCCTCAGACTACATCGGAAAGAAGGTCACCTCCGCTGTTATCACGATCCCCACCAACTTCAACGACAAGCAGAAGGCTGCTCTGGTTGCCGCCGCCACTGAGGCTGATATCGAGGTCCTGCAGCTGATCAGCGAACCAGTCGCCGCAGTGCTTGCCTATGATGCCCGCCCCGAGGCCGAGGTCTCTGACAAGATTGTCGTGGTTGCGGATTTGGGCGGTACACGCTCTGACGTCTCTGTTGTCGCAAGCCGTGGCGGTATGTACACGATCCTCGCGACAGCGCATGACTACGAGTTCGCCGGTGCCGCGCTTGACAAGGTTCTTGTGGATCATTTCGCCAAGGAGTTCTTGAAGAAGCACCCTGGGGCGGACCCCCGTGAGAACGCGAGGAGTCTCGCGAAGCTGAAGCAGGAGTCCGAGGCGACGAAGAAGGCCCTGAGCTTGGGCGCCAACGCTAGCTTCAGCGTTGAGAGTTTGTCGGAAGGTATCGACTTCGCGAGCACCATCAACCGCCTGCGTTACGAGACGATCGCACGGAACGTATTCGAGGGTTTCAACCGGCTCATTTCTTCGGTTGTCAAGAAGGCTGGTCTTGATGTCCTCGACATTGACGAGGTGATTCTTTCCGGCGGTACTTCCCACACCCCCCGCATCGCCGCCAACGTTGGCTCCATCTTCCCCAAGACTACCACGATCTTCGCCCCCTCGACCACCCCAACCGCGGTCAACCCATCAGAGCTCCAGGCTCGCGGCGCAGCCCTGCAAGCCAGCCTGATTCAGGAGTACGAAGCCGACGACATCGACCAGTCTACTCACGCAGCCGTCACGACGGTCCTTCACGTCAACAACGCCATTGGCGTCGTGTCGGTGTCGGAGAGCGGAGAGGAGGTCTTCGTCCCCATTGTCCAGCCCGAGACCGCTGTTCCGGCAAGGCGGACGGTTCACGTGGCCGCGCCCAAGGACGGTGGTGATGTCTTGGTCAAGGTGGTTGAGGGCAACACACACATCAAGGTGACTAAGCCGGAGCCCAAGGCAACCGGCGGCGACTCCAAGGCCGCGAGGGTAGAGGACGCCGACTCGGACGAGGACAGCGACTCAGAAGAAGAGGAGGAGGAGAAGCGCGAAAATGTTTGGAAGATTGGCGCCACTCTTGCCGAGGCAGCCATCCGCGGCGTCAAGAAGGGCGGCAAGGTTGAGGTTACGATCAATGTTAACGCCGATCTGTCAGTTGTTGTAACGACAAGAGAAGTTGGTGCCAAGGGTGGAGTTAGGGGGACGATCAGTGCTTAATTTACCCGAGCGAGCGGCCAGGTCGGATAGAGATGACTAAAGCAGGGATAGAATGCAAGAGGGTGTAAATGGCTGTTTATTGTTGCAGCTATCGTTGAAGAGTTCAACGGCCTTTTTATGTTGGTTAGAGGATACCGCTGTGCCATAGTGACTGGTAGATCCCCTTTCGAGCGGAGAAGCAAGGTACAGATATGTATCAAAAGCAGTGCCATATGCTTTGCACGGATCATGTGCTTGCTTCCTGCATATAGTAACCTAACGCCAGCAGATAACCGCCGCCTCCCTACCTATGTATCAAAACCTTCATGGAACGCCCAAAACATACTCCTATGAACGAACACCCTGTATAGCCCAAGCAACCATGTCATCACGTACCTCGAATTCGTCCACCTCGCGGGCGCGCTTGAAGCCATCGCGCCCGCGCTCACTGCTACCGAGCGTAGTCGCCAGGCTCGTAGAGCTGTCGCTGCGACTGCGTAAGCCACCGCTATCTGTATTATCTCTACTGCCGTCTCGCTTATGGCGGTGATAATGCCCGTGATGCGTCAGTTGTGTAAGGTCACGGTGTGAGCCGCTGCTGGGGATGCCCACGCCACGATCGCGATGGTGGTCACCAAGTAAGGTGTCAGTGCTCCGATCACTCGCGGCGCTATCGCCACGGAGGCGATGGCGCAATCGACGCATGTCGCGTGGTCGGAGGGTACCCATCATGTCTCCGGTCTCGTCGTCCGCAGAGGTCTCGCCACTGTCTTCTCGCCGGGTGTGGTGCCCTAAGCTTCCAGTGCTCTGGGGACTGTTCCCTAAATCCGCATTCGACACTTGGCCTGGAGACAAGGGGTGATGGCGGGAGTGAGAGTTAGCGGGCGCGTGAGAACCGCTCGTTGTGCCCCGGAAACCATCTCCACCGGAAAAGATATCCTCGATGCATAGGTCAGCGGGCAGCTCGCCCGGTTGGGATGCCCAGCTCGCGGCTAGGGCGCGCCGGTACATATCTTGGATTTCAGATGTGTCGCGGGACTTATTGCTGAGCGAGGAGACCCGACCTGGGTTATCTGTGCCGACATCTGGTGGCTCCAGAGACTCGTTCGCGACGAAACCGGCGATGCCTCCAAACACTGGGGCCGTTTTCAGGGGCGGGGCGACGTAGTTGCGCTCTCCATCGATCTGGACCATCAGGACGCTGATCTTGAGGGTTGAGTTGATCTTGCTATCCTGCATCAGATAGCGCCGTACTACGCCTTCCTGAACGTCTGCAACTGGTCGTTCTTCCTCTAGCTCGGATGGCGGATGCGACGACCGTGGGCTGGCGTCTGGCTCGCCGACGGTTATGGCACTCATGGAGCTGCGTTTTCGTTGGTGCCCAGACTTGTCCCCGGACCCAGGAGACACGAGGCTCGTCCTATGGCTGGCGGTATTGTTCCCATCGCGCAGGATCGCCTCGCTCTCTTCAATGTACTCGCTTAGGTTGATACGTACGACGCCAAGAGACACCTTCTCTTCTCGAATGATCGTGCTGGTGTTGCCGGCAGCGTTGAACTCTTGCAGAACCTCGAACTCAATCCAGCATTCAGCTAGGTTGGCCGTCTTGTCGATGGCGATGCGTAGCGGTACGACCTTTGCGTAGTTATACTCGACCCTGTGGTTGGCGATGGAACATTTTTGCGTCCGCCCCCGGTGCTCCTTGTGGATGCTATGGGGGAGATGCCACTTGATAAGAGACACACCCGAGACGAGCGGGACGTTGTTCAGGTCATAAATCTGGAGTGATGTTAGCGCATAGAAGACGCATGTCATGGGCAGAGCTTTACATGCCTTGAGATGGAGATCGAACTTTGGCTATTCGTCGATGTATCACGTCAGTTCTCCTTATCGCGAAGCCACAAGCGTGGGTTCAGAGTGTTGCGTCATGGATCGGTACCTTGCGAGCCTTGCTAACTAATGGGAGGAACTGCATATCAGCATGTGGAGCGGACAGCGCGGAACTCAAAGTTGATTATGCTATCAACGAGAGCGCCACATATTGGGCTTGGTATGAGAAAGCAGCGTTATGTTTGAAAGTGAGATCGAATGATATGCGACAGACGATCCGGGAGACGAAACAAAGGCGGGCAACCGGAGCGACGGGAGCGATAGCAGCGACAAAAAAGGGATAAACAAGGAAGGGACTAAGTAGATAGATAGGTAGTTAAGCCATGCTTACTGAGAGAGGTCATTGCTACATGTGTCAAGTTTCATACGCCGACCAGAGCCGGAGACAGGGCCAATGTCGACCGGGGGACCTCCAACTTCTTTTTCCCGCGATCTCCCGGGCCTCGCGGAGACTGACGTCGGCGCGCCAAGTCGCACAACCCAACCGCTTGACCAGGAGATTATCTATCGAATTATTAGGCTGCTCGATCAGGACACGTCGTTCCGTAACCGAAGCGCAGTTATCAACGGCTGAATGACGAGCAGGGAAACCGGTCGACGGAGATGCGGGGCTCTCCTGAACCAAACCTGGATGAGCGAGTCGCTGGCGAGCGAATCTGAGGGCGCAGGGAATTGTAACAAGGAGTTGGTATCGTGCCGGGAAACGTTTCTCTGTGGAGCTGGGGCTGAGCCGCAGTGAAACAGCGAGCAGCCTTGCTGGAATGCCACAGAAGTCTTGGAAGAATTGATGGCCAGGGATGTCCCCGCCATGAACCGGGGTGGCTGCAGAAGCTCCCCCCATCTTAGCGGCATGACAGGCACGTCACCCACATGGGCTGATAAGATAAGGCTGAGCGAAGCTTTAGAAAAATCGAATTGAAGCCCTGACGGCACTTCGCAATTCCGATTCTAACCCACCCCAACCCTCGCATCATACGACACACATGCTGACATGGATCGAAAGAGGCCAAATTCATCCGGGAAGCCACCAGAGGCAAGGAAACGAAAGGAAGCTCCAGCCGGCACGAATCCGCAGCAGACGCGTCCGAACAGTCGCGCCAACAACCGCGTCAAATTCCACGATGCTCGAACCATTCGCTCGCAGCCACCAGATGCTGCCCTTGACGATGGTAAGCTCGATCTACAGAAATTCTTGAACGCCCGGGAATTCGAAATAAAGGCTCTCGAGATAAGCATGCAGAAATGCAAAGATGCCAATGCCTCGCGCGTCTTTCAGCAGGTTCCCCGCGCCATGCGCAGGAGGACCGCGAGCCACAACGCCAAGAGGGTCCCCAAACGGCTGAGAGAGAGGGCAAAACGCGAGATGATCGCAGACAATACGCCGACTGTGGAAGCCAGAAGACGGAGGCCTCGAACAACCCGCGCTCGGATACGCGCCGAGACGGCCAAGAGGTTAGGGATACTGGCTGCAAAGCAACAGAAAAAACGACTGGAGAAGTCGGCGGCTGAAGGGGAGGGGCCTTCTGCGAAGCCGGTGACAATCCGAAGCAGGCTCCCGAGACCCAAAATTCGTCGCAATGCTTTGAACGAGCCACCCAAAATAAAGTCAAAATTTCGAAAGCGACAAATCAACAAGACGTGGCTACCGACACATCTCTGGCATGCCAAAAGGGCTAGAATGACAGAGCCTAGCAAACCCCTCTGGAGGTTTTCCGTGCCACTCACACCAACCGAGAAGTGTTATCGGCCAACCCATCGCGCCTCGGGGCAAAAAGGAGCTGTTGTCTGGGATACGAGCTATATGAGCACAATCGGGCTCTACGGGTCAGGCGAAGGTGCCGAGCGCGTGCTTCGAGCTTTGGGTATAACTCAGGAAGCTCTATGGGGTGCTCGTGGACAAAAGTGGAGGGCCGGATTACGAAAGTGGTCCGGATTGCTCAGCAAGCAAAGGAAAGACGGGCGGAGAACCATTGGTCCCGCAACCATTGTCTGGAACCCAGAAGCTCCGGCCGAGGAAAATGAAAGCGCCGAATCCAGCCACCTGAGCAGACCGCTCAGACAACTTTTAATTCGGACCCACCCGGCCTGTTTTCGCGAGCTGTTCGACGAGCTATTAAAACTGGTAAAAATGCAGAGTCCTCAGATGCACATCGAAGACTTGCGCTTTGAGATTGGAAGTATCGAGGTTACTGGGCCTGGTTCCACCGAGGCCTTGATCGGTATTCTCAAGCCGTATTACGAAAAGGTTGAGACCGAAGGCTGCCAAGGGCGCCTCTTCAAGTCTCTAGCCGGAGTAACAAACCCCTCGTCGCTTCCCAAGGATGCAATCCTCTCTTTTTCAGTCATGGATCCGAGGTTGGCATATCCGCCAAAGAAAGTGGTTGTACCTCCCGGATCTGATCAGGCGCTTCTGAAGACTTTGACAAAATGGCCCACCGAAGAGAACCTGAAGCCTTTCGGGCTTTATGATCGTGATGTTCGCCACAGGGGCTCGCTATTACCTACCCAGAAGTCAATAAATCGGCGCAAGGGCTCTAGCCTTCCTGGGAAGGAGCTAGGTGTTGCGGCGAGCGACCCTCCAATCCCTATTATGTTACTCGCTTCTAGACCAGCGACCGCTGGCCAGGCTCAAGGAACATGGACGCTTATGGCTCCGTGGAAGTGTATTCTTCCCATTTGGTATAGTTTGATGCACTACCCGCTTTCTACGGGCGGGAACCCTCGCCTGGGCGGCCTGGACGAACAGAGGCAGATCGCTTTCGAGCAGGGCTCCCCATGGTTTCCTGGAGATTTTCCAGGGACAGATGCGGGTATGAATTGGGAGCTCGAAAACAGAGAAAAGAGAAAGTCTGACTGGGAGCGACGTCCCAAGAGCAAGCGGGTGGAGTGGAAATCACTCGACCTTGGTGGCGGGCGCAGGGGAGAAGTTGGCGATGGTCTGACCTGCGATTTTGAGCACCTCTTTGGATTTCCAAAAGATACTTGTCTACCTAGTAGCGAAGCACTGGGATCATCGGCTGGAGAGGATCCTGACGCAATGCAGCTCGACCACCCCGAGGAAGATGAGGGCGCCAACTCCTCCAAGACGTCTCCTCTCGCAGCAATAACGCATCTAACCAAGGCCATGTTCGATGGGGTTATTTCGGCCCCGGATACCAACATACCTCCAAAACACTCGGTCGTGACAGTTAGCCTCAGCTTTGTAGGACGGGGGGTGGCAAATACTTGCGCCAGGATATACCGCTTACCAACGCGGGCTCACCAGTCCGCCCAGCCATCGACGCAGGCTGAGGTTCCCGCAACAGAACCACCACCCCCAACCAACCCAGAGGCTTTGCCTACTGATCTGAAAGAACAATGGCTCCGAAAACTGCCCCTGAAACCAACCAACACGAACGCTGGGGCTTCAAATGGTCGAGGTCAACAGGGTGTAAAGGGTCGATCCGCGCCTCCGCGCATGCCCGCGGGCGCTGACATGGCGGCACGAACTCGCCTCCTCGCCTCGTCTCTGATTACTGCCGATTTTCCTACAGAGCCCAAAGCCCAAGCAAATTTGACTGATGTGGGAGGACATCCGCTGTGCCCTCGAGACGAGGACTTGATCGGCTTTGTGACTACGGGGTCATTCTGCCTGAGCGAGGGCAGGGGGACGGCGATCGGCTCAATCTCAGCCGAGAAGGCTATTGAGTCTCTGAAGGAGATTGGCGCAAAAGAAGGGAAGCTGTGCATCATCAGAAACGCAGGAGAGAGCGTGGGTTGGTTGGCCAGATGGGAGCTTGTCTAAGCAGACACGGGAACTCTGATACCCCTGGATTTATGATAGTATGATTTACACTCCTGTGATGATAGAGATATTGGTAGTTATTGTGAAAGTACCTGTTCTCTACAGTGGCAGTTGCTAGTGCTTGGTCCTGGAGAACCGGATCGAGCTGCAGCCACTTCCAAAAGCATGCAGTTGTTGTATCATCCGATCTGGGTGTTTGGTAGATTCGGAACGACGCCTTGCCCCCACGCCTGGAAATCAACATTCGGTAGGGGGCACGTGGGGGGTTAGCAACCTATCTCGACAACCTGAACGGCCGGGTGAGCCCGCTATACCTAGTCCGTACTAGGGCGCAGTACTGGGACGCATCTTCCTCGGTTTGCAAGTTCTTCGAGGATTGCAACGTGCTGAGCCTCCTATTCGGACATGGTTGTCCAAAGAAGCATCCAGATCGACATGAAATGGCGGTTGGCTCCCTACGGAACTGGAATGAATCGGAATGTCTCCGACCCAAGATTTCGTTGAGGTCATCATCGGACTTGGATGATTGGTCGTGTGATGCACCGGTGGGTAGGTAGGACTCGCACATGTCCACGTAGCAGGCAGTGGGGGAACACATACACGCGTTTCAAACCGGTGTGGCTTCAAATGATTCTTGAGTAGGTGCGTGGAGCCGCTTTCAGTTGGAGAACTTGTGCCAGCAGTCCAAGAGTCCTCGAGGCTGCCGCGCTACTCACAAAGAAGCAAGGCAACAATCACCAATGCGCGGGCCCGTCGTACCAGTTTAAGCATTTTGGCTGAGGTGAGGAAGAAAATGTTGCCGATCCAATGGTGTCACTCCACGGGGCGTGATTTTCGTTGAGCTAGGGCAAATCGCGCAACGATGGGCCAGTCTTGGGGTAGCCCGGCGCCGGTTCTGGGTTTGGCGATGATTGCCGCAGGAACCGGGTCCCCGGCGTTCGATCAACAGACCAGTTTGGAAACCGCGTGGATTGCTAGCGTCATACTTGTTTGGTCCGGGGAAGTTAAACTCGAGGCTCGTCGGATGTCTTGCTCGAACAGGAGGTGATTGCAACGGCAGGCTTGCATTGAACTATGAGCATGGCTGTCAACATTGAGTGCGGCGTCGACGCCGCTGACCAACAAGATCGTCGTTTAAGTGGTGATATCGAATCCACCGCAGACGGTACAAGATAAGCACCCAATATTTGTGGTGGTTCTGGTCCCGGTGGCGCCGTCTTTTTGCATCAGCTAGTAGGTAGTTCAGCGGGAGAACCGCTATTTTGTTTTCGATTTTAGGAATGGAGGAAGATCGAGGTGGTGGGCTGAAGCCGCTCTTCTCCGTATCATGTCCTTGTTCACCTGGCTCCCTCTGACCTCTCAGCGATCACCCCCAAGCCCCCTCCCCCACCCCCAGACGGAACCCCCCTAGCTAGGCAGTTTGCCAACCAGCCGCACTGGGATCCTCGCCCATCGACGCTGCAAGCTTCACGTTTGGGTCCGAGATTTCCTCGCGCTTGCAGCCAGCACCTGCACTTGCACTTGCCTGCGGTCACTGGCCTGCACACGCAACGCAACGCAGGCGCCCGCCTCCAGCTTGTCGCGAGGTCTTCGGCCCGCGGCTCTCGGCCTATGCTTGGGATTTTCCCCTTCTCTACTTCCTTCATCGACGAGGGGACCGGGTAGGTTGATTCGTGAACAACACCCATACCGAGTTCGTCTCCGCTTCCGCAGGCCTTCCCCGTAACTTGGCCCTGAGGCGGAAACCCTGCTTGAACCTTTGCCGCAAACACCGCACTTGCCGACTTGGCAAAAGCGCCAGCCAAGCAACAGCCCACCAAACACCCCATTGTCTCCGCCTCCCTGCGCTGAGATAGGGTGCTCCCCCGCTGCCACCCCAAAGATCCTCACGTCGTGGACTAGCTTGTTTGTCGAGGAAACTACGTCGAATAATGGTGCCGCGCACCGTTTGACCTTCTCGGAGCTGGTCAGCACTCGCCGCGACACAGGCGAGCGTGCCCTCCGACTCCGATGGCATTTCCGCCCTTGTCGCCAGCCGACCAGGCTGATGCGCCGGCTCGGCCGCCGGAGCTCATCGACCTCGACTATTTCCGGGAGGTGCTCCACCTACCCGACGGCGCGACCGATGCCGATATCGAGCAGAAACTGGTGACGAAGGCCGGCGAACTCGGCATCCAGCTGCCTATCTCGAGATGCTCGACCGCCGAGGAGCAAAATGTTTCGGGCGACGAGTCGGCTCGCACTATCGTCTCAAACCACGGCCGAACCGCATCGACGAGCTCGAATGGCAGCGCAAACACTGGACTGACATCGCAGACATCGTACCTCTCGACAGTAATCCCGGCGACCCTGACCGAGACGACCAACCTGGTGGTTACGCGGAGGCGGTCAAAGAGCCTGACCTTCTCCCACTATGAGAAGTATCTCAGCCATCTCGATCCGGCTCTGAGTCAACCCAAGTTTCTCGGCCAACACACGGCGCGGTCCGAACGGCCGAGGAACGGTATGCTCAGCGCTGATAGAAGGAAGCTTGTCGTCAAAGATCTGAAGCGCACCATCACAAGGAGGTTACGGAAAAGGAAACAGTCCTTGCCCTCGTTGGCGATAGTGTAAGTCTCGGCAGTTTCCACCAATGTGGCTTGAGTTGTGGTGCTGACTGCGTCTCCTAGCTCTTGTATATGTTGCCGAGAGGACTTCACCAAGGAGAGCGATGCCTTGCAAACGCTGCCGTGCGGCCATCCATACTGCCAGCATTGCTTGGCGGTCATGATCTCGCAGTCGACTGTCGACGAGTCCAAGATGCCTCCTAGGTGCTGCACGCAACCGATTCCGGGTGCGGTCATAAAGACGGTGTTAACGCGGGATGAGCAGCATGCGTTTTTAAAAGCTGTGTTGCAGTATAGCACGCCGTGGGAGTCGAGGATCTTTTGTCCAAATACCTCATGCGGCGAGTTCATACCGCCCCGGAGTAAGATCGATCCCAAACACCCGTTCGAGACGTCATGCAAGAGCTGTAAGACCAGAGTGTGCGTGATGTGCAAGCGGAATGCCCACCGCATCGGACAAGACTGCCCGGGGGACTGGGAGCTGGACGCCGTTCTGAAAATGGGTGAGAAATCGGGCTGGCGACGCTGCTATAAGTGCCGTACCCTGGTCGAACTGGCGCAAGGCTGTACACATATGACGTGTCGGTGTAAAGCTCAGTTCTGCTACATCTGTGGTGCAGTATGGGAACCCGCGGTCGGATGTCCGAATTTTTGCAACGGCGATGAAGAGATGGAGCGGCGGAGGATCGAGGAGGAGGCACGCCTTGCCGTACTGGCGGCCCAGAAGGCAGCCCAAGAGAGCGCCGCGGCGGAAGAGGAGCTGGCCCAGCGGGAAGCGGAGCTGCGGACGGTGGGGAATCCCGCTTTCAAGACGCTCAAGGCCGAACAAGAGGCAGAGATGGAGCGGTTCATGGACTTTGAACGCAAGATGACCTTGGCCATGCAAACTCGGCAGTCCCAGAAGAGGCTCGCTCTTGTCGAAAAGCACTCTGAGTTGGTAGAGAGGATGAAAGAGCGGCACGCTAAGACCGAGCAGCACCTCGAAGACCGCCAAATCGAGGCTGAGATCGAGCTGAGGGAAACCTTGGACCAGTCAGAGAAGAGCGTCCGGATCCAGCTCAGGCACATGGAGGCTTACTGCAATGGGCTGAAGGGCAAGCTGGCGGAGGGAAGTGGGGGCGAGACCTTGCCGTCGAGACAGGTGACCCAGAAGCATCTCGACCAGCTCAGCCAACAGTACCGCGTGCGTGACGGAATGGAACAGCGGCATCAATCACAAATCAATGTCCTGCGAGAGAAGCAGGCCAAGCGTATGGAAGAGTTGATGGAGCGGCATGAGAAGGAAATGGAGACAATGATCGACAGAAAGGCCGAAGAGCTCGAAGACCTTGCGGTTGAGTTCACCAACGATGAAGAGGCTCTCGTCCAGGTTTTTGAAGACCGCAGGACTAAGCTGCAGAAAAGCTGGAAACTCTCCCTGGAAATCCTCCGGGTCGAGCTGGAGGCTCTGCATGGCAAGCGGTTCACTACCTTGGCGCCTCCCCGGTGGCCAGCCGACGCGAAGAGCGGAGGAGATTCCCTTCCGCCAGTAGAGGAGGAAGATTGCGCAGCTCATGCTTGAAAGATTTATGTGTTGACTGTGAATTCAAGCACCAGACGACGGGGGTCAACGACAGCTTCTTCTTTTTTCTTTGTTCCTCCTCACAGACCCCAGACAGATTTTGCTTCAGTGTCCATATGGCTTCTTCATTACCCTTTCCTTGCTGTTTCGTTCGGAGCGGAGGGGTCATTTTTTTTTTTCGCATGTGGGAGCAATGGAGTTTTAAGAGCACAGGATTCATTTCCCATTTGTTCACCCTCCTTCGACTGCTTTTTCTGTTATTTCAGCTACGAGATGGGATGGGAGGATATCCGGGGATATGGACGGACTGGGCTCGACGGTTGATACCTCGTCAGCGAGACGATATACCACTTCTATTCGGTTTCCAATACAGCGGGATGGATGGCTTTGAAGGCGCACAACGGAACCCGGGATTTGGAGAGGGGGTATGACAGGTGGAGAGCGAGCGTGAAGGCATAGTGAAATGTAGTGAAGCATACTCTTGGTAGATGCAAATATCAGCATACGTACCTCTTCTTACTCCACCCCGCTTACTTAAGAGCTGGTGTGAAGAAATTTGAGTTCTCTGGCGCCAACGTGGTATAGCAGTGGGAGGAGGCTTGCTCAGCCGCCGGGTCAGATGGGTGGTCAAACTCTCTGCACCAAGCCCGGTTCCGGGCCTGGCGGGCAGTGTTGATAGTTCGCAGCATTCTCATCCCAATACACTCCCACAAACCGCATGAGACTTCTCTGCCGCTGCAGCAACAGCAGAACAGCAACAACGGGAGCCATCCGTGGTCAAGAGTGGGGCTTTTGTGGTACTAGATCCGTCGTTTGTAAACTTCCCTTCTCAACGACGGCAGGCAGGCCCGAGTTCGTCACGTCAACCAAACCAGCTCACACACGAAAACTTGGGCCGTGCGAGCTGCCCACTCGCTGTTTCGAGTTTATTTCCTGACAGCCGGTCCGAAATCTAACTCTAGATTCGACCCTCCTTCATCCACTGAGCACCCGCAATGGATGGTAATCCCGCGGAAGAGCTGAGCTGCTCGGGCAAACTGCTCAAGTCCCCGGGAAGAGATATGGCAGCTACCGTCACCTCCGCGGGTCCAGAAGGTAGGCGGTTTACAACTTTCCCTCGCCAGAAAAGCAAAAACATATAACTAATTCTCGAGCCCATACAGCTTCCTACTCATCAGCCAAGAGCCTGCCGCGAACGCCACCAAAGCATTCAGCAAAGAGAGATATTGGCGCAATATCCGAACCCGAGCTCTCCGCCCCGAAGAGAGCCCTGTTGACACGGGAAGGTACACCAAAATGTAAGTGCCCTATCGTGTGGCTGTTTGTCGTGGATTAAGGTACCTAGCTCAAGAATATTAACGCATGACAACAGCGCCTCAGCTGCAGCGGGTTGATCACGACAGTGCCGTGCAAAGCATTTTTCCTGCAAAGTCCCCCAGCCAGCAAGTCTCCCCTGGCGCCGAGAACCCCCAGTCCGGACTCGTCCAAGCTAGACTTACCACGAATAACCTGTGGCTGCTCGACGAGATGACGCGACACGAACGGACGCCCACGCCGACGGCCCGAGGCTCGACTTCGAGGCCAACGACCGTAGCAGTAAGAGGAGCGGTACAGGCAAGTAAACTCAGCATCTCGACGGCTACGGCAGGATTCGCAGCGAATGGAGTGCTGGATCAGAAAGATTCCAAGCCACCCGTAAATATCAACAACCTGTACGAAACACTTGACAGGGCCAGGAAGTCGCCGTCTCCAACTCCTGCAGATTTCGCAAAGCACGTTGATGCTGTCGATGACGCTCCGAACGGAGCCACGATACTGTACGAGAGCAATTTGCTCAAGGAATACGACGACAAAGGCTATGTTAGGGTCTTCAACCAGGCTTTTACTGCATTCCCACAGGATCTGGGATTCAACCGTGGCTTGTCTGCTCCACAGCCTGGTATGGTCGAAGGACTCAAGCAGCAAGAGTTCAAGCCGTTTCTAGCCAGGGAGGAGCTTGGAGGGGCGGCGGTCCTCATCAGAGATTTTGTGAGCTCAGTGACTTTGCCGCACATTGCCGGCGAGTGGAAAGGCCCTGGGGAGAACATACAGCAAGCCGCAGTGCAGGGCGCAATCAACGGGGCGCATCTCGTTTACGGAAGGAATAGAGCTCTTGACCATCTCGACACGCCCGAGGACGCAGGACATGCCGCTGTCACGACCTTCACGACAAATGGCACCACCCTGAATACGTTCGCGCATCACGCCGCGCTATCGGAGACAGTCGAAGGCAGGACCGACTACCACACCTACCCAATCACCTCCACCAATCTCACTCTTTCATTCGAAGAATTCAAGAAAGGCCGAAGGCAACTCCGCAACCTTCAAGACTTTGCGAGGGATCAGTCATACTCTCTGAGGGACAAACTCAAAGAGCACTGGGAGACGAAGCCCAGCGGTATCTGCACGCTCCCCGACGAAGATGCTCCGCCCGCTCCCTCCCGCCTCAGCACTTTTGGCACCCCCGAGAGCGACGCCAGGGCAATCCTTACTGTCCCAGAGGATTATAAACTCGCCCTCGCAGCCCGTGGAGACATCACTTCGGCCCCGAGAACCTCCCTGCCCGTCCCGAAGTACATGAGCCACGCCTCGTCTAACAGTACCAGCATGTACCAGCACCGACCTCCAGCAGCAGCTCAGCCCGTGCTGACGAAGGCTCATTTGGCCAATATTTCGGTAATCAGTATCAGCGACGACGATGATGATGACGATGATGATTGCTGCGAAATTCTCGATCCGAAGGCCGGTTTCCAGACGGTGCGAACGAAAACATTCGTGCCCGGTAGTAAGCCGTGGCAGCCAGCCAAACCAGGATCGTTCGTTGAGAGTTTCCCTCGCCCTTGCAAGGGTTGAGTAGAGAGACAAGGCTACGGGGAAAGGCTTTACGAATGGATGATTCGAGCTTCCCTCGTCCTCGTAAAACCCGAGTGGAGAGAGAGGGTTACTAGAAATGCTTTAGGAAGGCATGGCCCTTTTGTGAATGAGTGGAATGAACTTGACGGGATGTATGGATGTGGGCTATTATAGAGTGTACCTTTTAGGGATGCAAAATACTATGTATACCCTGCTCTTGATTTGTTTATGTAGTGTCACTCTCGGCGAAGATGAGCGACCAGCTACGTTAATTAGGTCAGGGTATGTATGTTTCTGCCGCTCTAATATTCCTGTAGCAGTTCGAGAGACAAGGCACCCGATCAAACAGCTCAATCTGTTTGCCCTCGGTACATGTATTATTGCATAGGTAGTTGTGAACGATACCTACGATCTGCCCAAAACGATCCCCACTTCAAAGAACAAGCGCACAATGATGCCATATCAAGTAAAACTGCCGAAGAGCCCGTATAATATGGGGCACCCTGAACCAAGAGACCTCAACCCCGTTTCCTCTTCTCATCCGCAGTTGTCACAAATACTACCTAGGCAAAGGCAGCAAACTGCGTTCAATAAAACCACAAATACACGGAAGCTGTTGCGGCACAGAGTAAAACAGATGCACCTGATACTCTGAGCACCCGGAGGCCTGCCTAGGTACCAGTGCCAACAGAAGCCGGCGTCAGTGCCCTCAGCAGACAGACAGGCCCAACCCAACTGAACTACCAAAGGAGATCAAAAAACTCTTGCGGCATCCACGAGCGCTGATAGCCCACTGAAGCAAACCAACCTTAGTCCCCGGGTCCCTTCCTCACACCAAAACAACCGAATCAGAAAATCGACCCGACGATCTTAGAGCCCAGTGTGGCACCAGCTCCGAAGATCGCCGCGTTGCCTAGCTTGGAACCAAATTTTTTTCCATTCTCTTCCATCTTGCTCGGCTTCTCCTCCCCTCCCTCACCGTTATTCGCCATCGCCATAGGCGGCGCATGCGCATTATAGGGATTCGCCTGTCCTGGCGGGGGCGGGTAGGCGCCCCCAGCGTTTCCGTACTGCTGTTGTTGCTGGTATCCGTTTTTCTCGGCGCCCCAAGAATTCGCCGCGGCGGGGGCGGCAGACTCCTCCTCGACGTATGCCTTGGGGAAGATCCCCTCCTCGCGGGTGCGTTCATTGACGCCCAGCCACCAATCGGCGTTCATCTTCTCGTAGACGGCGAGGCGGTCGCCCTTCTCGAAGCTGCAGTCGCGGGAGTCCTGGGCGGAGTATGTGTACAGGCCGCGGCAGTAGGCGACGACGGGCTTCCCGACGGGGGGTGGTTGCTTACGGCCGGGCAGGGGCGGCGGCGCGGCGCTGTTGCCGGTGGACTGGGAGTAGGAGGGGGGTGCGTGATGGGAGGCGGATGGCGTCGTCGCTGGGGTGGGGAGGGCGTGGGCGGCGCGCTGAGCAGGGGTGGCCGAGAGGGCTCCCTCGGCAGGGAGCAACTGTTGAATTGTGTCGAAGGCGTCTTCGGTGAGGACGCCTTTCTCGAGGAGCGCTTCAAGTTCCTGGCGCCGGGTTAGCTTGCTGGTTTTGGTTGCGGAGAACTCCCCGTGCGTGTACATACAGTCTTGATGGTCCGTAGAGATCGGTTGGTCTCAATGACCTGTTGGCGGTCGGCGGACACCATTTTGGAAGCCCTTTCTGCGTGCGTTTGCGACCTTGGGTAAAGCAGAAAATGGAGCCGTTAGTTGCGAAGGAATCAAAATGAAAATTCTTGTTTCGCTGGCTGCTGACTGGAAAAGTAGGTTGTCTGGTGACCCGAGACTGGACGACTCGACGTTGCGAAGTGGCGCAGATGGTACGAACCAACACCCCGCTAATTGCTGGGGTCATGGGCCAAACGCCGCCGCTGACTCCCTGGTCGGTGGACCGGGATCCCTTCCGCTGCACAAGGTTTGTTCACTGCAGCCAGCCTCTGGGTGCCTAGCACTCCTAGCAAAACAAGTGCACAGCCACGCTCCTGAAAACATTCATCAAATTGATTGAATCGCTTGTGATGCACCAAATATCCAAAATCTATCATTACCACTTCTATAACCCTTATCTAGACAAATTTGCTGTCCTTAACGATATACAAGTCTACGTACTCATCAATAGACATAGCCTCGAGCGTCTTGGGGTCCTGACCAAGCTCCATAAGCTTCTTCACCTTGTCGGCGCTGAAGTGCGGCTCCAGGTGGCGCTTATACTTGGCCAGAATCTCAGGCTTGGCCTCCTCACGGCGCAGGCGGTGGCCCAACGGCGCCTCAACGGCAACTTCGTCAAGGACAGTGCCGTCGTTCAGCTCAACCGTCAGCGCATTGCTGATGGTGCGGAGCGCCGGATCATGGTAGTCGGTCGTGAACTGCGGGTCCTCGACACACTTGATCTTCTGGCGGAGCGACTCAACCAGCGGCGACGACGCAGCCTCCGATCCATCCGTGTAATCACCAGTGGTCAGGCGGCCGAACACCAGCATCACCGAGCACATGTATTGGATGCAGTGATCACGGTCGGCGAAGTTGTCCATGGGCTTGAACTGCTTGTCGATGATGCGGATGCACGCCTCGTGGGTCCGGCAGGTGATTTCCTTGATGTCGGCTGCGGACTTGCCCATTGCCTTGAGCTGGTTGAAGATCTTCTGGGATGCTTCGACGGCAGTTTGGGAGTGGAACTCGGCTGCGGAACAAAATTAGCGGCGCTTCACCATAGGGCTGAACGGTGCTTACCAGGATACGACACCTTGAAAAGCACGTTCTCCATCACGTAGCTGCCGTAAGGCCGCTGGAATTCAAACTTCTTTCCCTTGAAGAGGACGTCATAGAAACCCCAGACAGGCGCAGACAGCACCGTGGGAACGCCCTTCTCGCCCTTCAGGACCTTGAGAGCCAGGTTGACGGCACGCTGGCAGGCATCACCCGCAGCCCATGACTTGCGCGACATGGTGTTGGGTGTGTGCCTGTAGGTACGCAAGCTCTGGCCATCGACCCACGCTTGTGTGACGGCGTCGGCAGTTTGCTGCTCGCTAAGACCAAGCATCTTGCTGACAACGGCGGTGCTGGCAACCTTGACCAGCACAACGTGGTCCAAACCGACCTTGTTGAACGAGTTGAGGAGAGCCAGGCAGCCCTGAATTTCGTGGGCCTTGATCATGGCCTCGAGAATGTCACGCACGGTGAACGTCTTGCCGCCGGCGAGGTTACCGCCAGCCTTGTTGGTGCGAGTAATCCAGTCGGCAACGGCCAGAATGGCACCGAGGTTGTCGCTAGGGTGCCCCCATTCGGCGGCCAGCCAGCAGTCATTGTAGTCGAGCCACCGGATCATGGCACCGATGTTGAAGGCGCCATTGACGGGGTCGAGCTGGAAAGGGGTACCGGGGACCTTGGTGCCATTGGGCACAACGGTGCCCTCGACGATGGGCCCGAGCAATTTAGTACATTCTTTGAACCGCAGGCCCTCAAGACCGCAGCCGAGCGTGTCGAGGAAGACCCATCTCGCCGTGTCAAACTGGAGGCGGAGCGAATCGTCAGTCGGCTATTCGCGGAAATTGCTTGGGTGCTCGGTCAGCAGGCAGACTCACAGCGAGGTCCGAGTTAATCGGCTTGTTGTGCACGTAGTCGGCGATGTCACTGATCTCGGGATCGTACGCTCTGCTCTCCGATGCTGTCGCAGAGGCGGCGGATTGCAGCGAGGCCATGGTGGAGAATGTGTTGCGTGTGTGGTAGAAAACTGGTGCTGTGCGAGGAGCAGCTGTGGTTGCAGAGCAGCTGCTCAACGGCCGGAGCGCCGATGGTCGGCAGAACCTTTGGGGCAGTGACCTCGAAGCCTGACGGATTCCTCGATGGACAGCAGACATGGTATCTGCAGGATCTGTTGGTTGGGCGTCAATTGGGCGTCGACGATACTCGTATGTGCAGCAACTTCAGTTTTTGTGTCTTGGGAGGGAAGAGAAGCTCTCCCTGTCAAGAAGTAGGCCGGGCCAGCACCCTGCGGATCAGAGCTCGGCCGCTCAAAGGGAATCCCTTTGCCGCGGCCTGCCGAGGATCAACCCCGCACCCGCAGGTCGCCCCCTGATCCCTGACCGCCCACCGGCCTGTCAGCTGCAAGTCTCGAAAACCAGCTGATAACGAAAAAGTTTACCTCGGAATTGTGACCCCAGCTCTTCTCCGCCCCATTTGTCCGATCCTTTCTTCCTGTCAGTTCAGATAGGCGCCAACATTGCGAGGTTTTTTTTTGCTGCCCGCGATTCTAGGAGACGTAAGCTGAAGGGTATATTTATTCGTTTTCAGTGATATGCAGGGGCCGCCCGCGAGTCTGGAGTCAGGTGGGGGGGAAATACAGAACTCCACAGACCCCTTGGCTCCGGCACACCCCAGCCCTCGGCAAGCTGCCCTTTCGAAAGCACGGAGGCTGTGGGTTTGCAATTGAGCAAAACTATTCAAGACGGTCATCTCGCAAACGAACATATCGTGTCTATGGTGATCTTCAACAAGTACCCCGCACCTATGTAATAGAACATCTACTGAGAAGTTGGGCTTCGCTACTGTTCAATCTCATCCTCCGCTGTCGTTGCACAAACGACAAGTGCACATACCCCTGATTTTGACTGACAATGTCGTCATTCGGCGATCATGATTGCCAACTCAGACCACACTCTCACAGCAGCAACTCACTAGGAGTTGCTGCATAAGTACTGCTCCGCTGTTTCTTCTATTTTGCTGCTCAGTCAATCTGAAGGCATCCTTCGGTTCTTTCTTCCGTTTTAGGGTTTCACTCAGTCAACCAAAATCACCCCCCACAACACATCATGTCTCTGTCGCGTCACGTACAGCCTCCATCCCAGGTCTCCTTTCTTCTGTCTGGCGCTAACACCCTGCAAGATCAACCCGGACGATATCGTTCACCATATCCAGGCTTTGAGGGTTTCAGACAAACACAGCAATGACTGCACAGATCATTTCACCCCCTACTCCACCCCTTACTCAAGCCAAAGGCCAATTCCCAAATTTGAGATACCCCGCGATGGTGCACCGGGCGACACAGTATACGCCATGATCAAGGATGAACTAGATTTAGACGGCCGCCCCAATCTCAACCTGGCCTCCTTTGTCGACACGTATCTTGACTCAAATGCCCAGAAACTCATGGCGGAAAACATCGCGAAAAATCTGGCAGACAACGATGAGTATCCGGCCATGCTCTCCATGAGCGAGCGGTGCGTAAGCATACTCGCAAACCTCTGGGGCGTCGGAAAAGACGAGAAAGCCATTGGCACCGCGACAACAGGGTCATCCGAGGCCATCCACTTGGGCGGGCTCGCGATGAAACGCCGATGGCAGGAGCGCCGACGCACTGCGGGTAAGGATACATTGAAGCCGAATATCGTCATGGGCTCGAATGCCCAGGTGGCTTTGCTGAAGTTTGCTCGCTACTTTGAGTGTGAAGCCCGTGTTCTGCCTGTGTCGGCCAAGAGCAAGTTCCGTCTGGATCCTGAGTTGGTGAAGGAGAACATTGACGAAAATACGATTGGCATCTTTGTGATTCTTGGGAGCACATATACCGGCCACTACGAACCTGTTGAGGAGATATCCAAGATTCTTGATGAGTATGAAGAGAAGGCGGGGATTGATATCCCTATCCATGTCGATGCTGCAAGCGGGGGGTTTGTGGCTCCATTCACGTATGCTGGGGCTGGTGGCCCAAGGTGGTATGTCTATACCTCATCCCCTTTAGCGGTGAAATCTCTAACTGAAGCCACTAGGAACTTCGAACTTCCCCGGGTCAAGTCAATCAACGTATCCGGTAAGGACAGCCACCTTCTGAGTTTTCTGTGTTGAACAAAACCAACTAAAATCCCCAGGCCACAAGTACGGACTCGTTACCCCCGGCGTAGGCTGGATAGTATGGCGAGACGTCTCCTACCTCCCCAAACACCTGATCTTCGAGCTTCACTACCTAGGCGGAACAGAGGAGTCCTTCACGCTCAACTTCTCCCGCCCTGGCGCGCAAATTATCGTACAGTACTACAACCTTATCCACCTAGGCTTCAATGGCTACAGGGAGGTTATGGAGAACTGCCTCGCAAACGCCCGACTCCTGTCAGAGAGCCTTGAGGCTACCGGCTGGTACACATGTCTGAGTGACATCCACCGTCCAGCCACGGTCAGCGCGACGAAGCAGGCCGTCGAAGAAGCCGCAAGCAAGATCAAGGATGTGGTCGACTCCGCTGCAGACTCTCTGGGGACTGAGACCAACAAAAATGCCAGAACCAGCTCCGAGTCGTCGGCGGGGTACATTGCCGGCCTGCCGGTCGTATCATTCAGGTTCACCGACGAGTTCAAGCGCGAATATCCGCACATCAAGCAAGAGACCGTGTCATTGCTTCTCCGGGCGCGGCAATGGATCATTCCAAACTACGCCCTTCCCCCAAACGAGGACGAAACGGAGATTCTGCGGGTTGTGATCCGGGAGAGTATGAGTTTTGATCTGCTCGACCGCTTGGTGACGGACATTGTGCAAGTCACCGAGACGTTGATGGAAAACGACGAGGTGGATTTGTCTGTGTTGCAGAAGCAGCGGCATCACCCAACCCAAAAGAAGGATAAGGGGCACGGGGAGAAGAAAACTCCACGGCTAGGACAGGGCATCAAGAGGATGGCGGAGGGGATTCATAGATCAGTGTGCTAATACTGTCCAAGGCCTGGTAGATACAATGTATCTACATGAGCAGGGAATCTGTTACATCTCTCTTCCTCGCGGCCGCGGCCGCGAACTGTACGTCCTCATTTCCAACAACTGAGGTCAATACCGTCGCCGCGTCTATTCCCTGCACCGCACCATCACCCCCTTGCATGATATTCGCAAAGTTATCAGCAATGAGTTGAATCCCGCTCACGAATCCTTGCTCGTCAAACTCGCAGTGTCCCCCGTTCGGAGTGTTATCCACCGTCTGCAGCTGCCCAATCTGCCGCGCGCTCAACCCGACGCCAGCCGCGATATTCTCAAACGCGACAATGGCCTCCGGTATGGCCCCCTGCAGACTGACCAGCTCGTCCTTGGTGCTCTGGAAGTGAATCTTGGTATTGGCCGCGAACGCTTCCGCGTCCACGACGTCAACCTGGGGCGCGAGGGCGCCACACATCAGCAGCACGCCCGTCCCAGCGAATTCTGCCAGGTGCGCGGGCATGAAGAAGCCGCTGAGCGTGAGGGCACCGCCGGAGACGCCCGTGAAAAAGATGTTGGTCGGGTCAAAGGCCACCATCTGCGGGAGGACATCGCGGATAAGGTCGCGCACGGCGAGAGAGTCCGCGGCGCCGTCATCGCGGGAGAGGCCGGAGGGGGGCCCGGCGCGTTGGCCCCAGAGGAGGTTCTCCGAGGGCGCGAGGATGACTACCCCGAGGAGGTTGCCTTGCACGGCTTGGTTGGGGAAGTCGAAGAAGGACTGGCCGCCGTCTCCGTGCAGGAGGACGTTGAGACCGGCTTGGCCGGCGGTGTTGGGGCGTTGGCGCGCGCCGGTGACGTTGGTGAGGGCGGTGAATTGGTTGGCTGGGGCGGACACCTTGAATCGGAGGTCGACGCCGTTCACGGTGACGGTCGTGTCGAGGATGGTTGAGCCGTCGGTGGCTTGGGAGATGCCCTGGGGCACCGTGGCCGCTTGCTGCTGGGGGGTCTGGCTGGCGGTTTTTTCCCGCCCGTTGCCATTGCGGTTCCTCTGCTGGGGCGCGCCGAGGACGAGGACGCTCGACGCAAAGAGGAGGAAGAGGGAGCGAATGGTCAACATTCTTGCGGCCGGGAAATAAACAAACAAACAAACAGAACGGAATACAAGAAGAGAAGAGAGGATCTACGGGCCTAGGAATCCAGATCCCCGAGCTTGGTAGTAGATAGAAACAAGAAAGGAAAAAGACGGGGAATAAGAAGACCACATATCCTGCGCGACTTTGCTGGTGATCCTCTCGCCGTGCCCAGGATCATGCCCGATCATGCCATGGGCCGTTCGGCGTCCCACAAGCGCTGGTCAGTAAGCTCGCGGTTGGAAACTAACATGGTGCAAGAGAGAGCGTCGTGTAAGAGGGTTGGGGGCGAAATTGGCCGAGCTTTCGTTTCGGGATTTGGCAAAATCCACTTTTTTGCTGGTCGCTTGTTTGAGGGGTGCCTCAGATCGGGCCCCCCCAATCGTGCTCCCCCTGTGAGATCCCTCGGTACTTCCTGCCGCCCAGATCGAAATGCTACAATGGATCTGAGCTGTGGGCTGAATTCCCGGTAAAATATACCCCGTCGAACGGAATGTTTTCCGAGTCCCGATTGGATAAACTCTGGTCGTTGGGGCCATTTGATTCGGAATTCAAACACATCTTCAAACCTCCCTTTTCAAAACAAGCCCCTATCTGATAAAGAGCTGATGTGCGAGTACCAGGTTGTATTAAATGGTTTGCCTTCATTAAAGTTTAAGAAGATGCTTTGGCTGTGTTCATGCGTCCAGTTCGTCCAGTCCGTCCACGTACAGTCGGTGAGAAAAAAGCCCCCAAAAGATTCAAAGTGACAAGAGTATGAATAATTACAAGCCAAGTTGGTTATCGCCCTACTAGTTGAAATTGCCGTGCCTAATTGGTACCATCCGCCTCAGTATCTCGCGACGCCACAACGTAGTTGGAATCTACGCGTTCGAATAATAGGCCTAGAGTCTTACAAACTTATGTACATGTAGTTCTTCTTCTGATCGTAGGAGTGGGGCATTCACGTTATTTGTAGGGCACCGTTGTGGTGGAAAAACAGGTGGTAGATTGATGAGAAGAAGAGAAAGAAAGATTTACGAACGCGACGCGATTCCTAAAAGAATACCTCTGCTGATTACGTACGCACGGCCCCTTTCCACAATGGAACTGACTCCCTAGACAATACTAGGGACGAACGTCGGCGCTGTGATTACGACTCGGACCTTCCGAGTCCGCGATGCTCGTATAGGTACTTACCTAGTACTAACCTACCTAGGTATGTTGCGCTTTCCTGGACCCAGCTATGGAAGACTAAGATACGCCACAGGTCTAGTCTTGGTATCATTCCACCAAGCCTCCAAGAATCCCATCTGATCCAGCGGCTGACCAACAGTAAAGCAGTCCACCCAGCTTTCCCCTGCCACTTCAGCCGACAGATTTCTCGGTGGGCCGTAGCTGTCGATAAAAGATCACTTTCTCCTGTATGTCTTCTCTCCCGCATACCCCTCCTCCCCCATTTGCGCAATTACCGACGCACTTCCGACAGCCACGATCACCAGAATTTGAATGACCGCCAGCGCGGTACACCACCGCCTCTGCTTGTCCGAGATTTCCTTGTCCTGCACCCAGTTTGGGCTCATGAACCACTCGACAAGCTCGGAGAAGGCCGAGGCCATGGAACACAGCAGCCACACCCCCAGAAACAGCATCGCCCAGCCGCCCGCCAGAATCAGCGGCGCGAATATCAGAATGCCGAGATACATCTCGATGCTCGATAGCGTAGTCATACCGTCAAAGACGTATCCGCGGGAGGAGTCGGTCGTACTAGCGATAGCGCTGCAGCCAGCGAGCTGCGTCCAGGCTTTGCCAATGTCGGCGGTCGAGCAGGATGACACGACCACGGGGCAGTTTCCCCCGATGACGGTGAGGGCGGCGTACCGGAGGGACTTCATGTCGTTGGTCAGCGGGATGAATGTTACCAGCGTGAGACACGTGAAGGAAACCACCGAATTGATGATGGCCAGCTTGTCCCAGGGCTTGGGGCTGGTAATGGTGTAGGGGAGGAGGGCGAGAGTCGAGATGGCGAGCTGCAAGGCCGGGAAGAAACGTCCCGCGGTATACGAGAGGCCCGTCGGGTCGCGCGCTGTATCGGCAGCGGCGATGGATGCGCCGACAAGGCTCGAAATGCTTTTGATGGTCAGGTACAGCGAGAGTATGAAGCCGACGGGCCAGCTTTTGAGCTTTGCACGGCCGCCGACGATGGCCCAGAGAGCGACGAGAAGCGAGGTCCCAAGGCTTGCGGCGATGATCGGCCACGGCGTTGGAACGGTCTGTGGCGTGAAGACAACCGATAAGCTTGAGAGATGGCCATGAATTCCCAGTGTCAGAGCGCTAGTATAGAATAGGGAGGTGAAGTTGTTGAGCTCAACGGATGTGTTTGCGACGGCGGCGCGGCTGGCGAGAGAAAATCCCATCGCTGCCTCGTCTCGAGCCCCAAGAGGCTCAGAGCAAGGATTGATGGCAATGGATAATCCATCACGGCTTCCAGGAGCCTGGAGGGGCGCATCGCCGACATTTTGTTCTGGACCGTAACCACCTGGTAATGGTGGCGTTTAATAGTCGACGCCCCTGCCCCTGAATGTCGCTACTTTCCGCCGTTCCTTGGTAATGTTGACCAGTTACAGTCTGTCCTATCTCAGCCTCAATCCTATCTCGACCGCATAGATCAAAGCAGGTTTGGTACCACTGCTGTGGCTAAAATTAATTCAAAGACGTGAACCGTCTGTTAGCTTCTCAACGCTGCCATTTTCAACTTCAGATCTCTCCAGTCTAAAAAAAAAACAAAAGGCACGAAAAAGGTCAACCCTGGCCGGCCGAGCCAGGCGGATAGGCTGTAAAAGAAGGAGATGGCTTGGTTTGAAGTTGAATTGCAGCTGGGCGGTTGGCAATGCGGCTGGCGTGGGGGTTGTTGTTGAGTTTGGAAATCCCCGGATTGTGACAAGAACTGGACTTGGACCGGACTGACCATCAGGGCTAGGGTTAGATTAGATAATTTATCGATAAGGAACGCGCTCAAAGGATAACCCCTCCAAGCGCGTCACCGTCACGCAGGCCTGCGAGCAATCTACTTTCCTCACACTACAATACACAAATCTGGCCACCATAACCGTGCCTCCCTGTGACGATCCCATCATACAAATGGGCTCTCTGGGCCTGGTTTCTACGCATGTCCCGATACTCTTTATGACTTCCCATCACGGCCAAGACACGATCTAGCCGCTGATCCGCTGATTGCCAGAGAGACCGACTCCTCCAAGGAGGGTGTCTAACAACTGTTTGTAAATGTGGCCAGTAACGTTCTTTACGGTTTCGATGCTACTTGCATTTGGGACATAAAAAGTTAGTTCAGTCAGTCAGTCAAACTGACAGCAAAAAGACAGCCCCGCCACATCATCTCTCCCGCCGGGAATTGAACCCGGGTCCCGAGCGAAGTCTTCCTCAATGAAGTTGACAAGCTTATATACTGACCACTATACTACGGAAGATGTAAGAATCTGTGTGGGTGTGGGCACCCATTGTAGCTTGCTCGGCCTGTTTCTCGGAAACGGGGAATCGAACCCCGGGCTGCTGAGTGAGAGTCAGCGATGTTAACCACTACACCATATCCGATTGTTGAAATTGGTGTGTGGAAAGATGGTTGTGGATGGGGTGGCTGAGTGGAGCGTGGTGCTTTGTTGTGGAACCGTACATAAGCAATATGTCAATGCGATGATTGAAAGGAAACATTGACGGAGAGCCTGGCGTCCCCACACTGCCAAACCACCGTGGGAACATTCATTCCGCTCTTTTCCCCCTTACTTGCCCTGATATAAGAGTTAGGGATGGCAAGTTGGAGGGCCTCGGAATACTGTAGTAGTAGGAGCAAGCTCAACGAGAACCTCGGCAATTTACTGGACTTTCATCTGCTGACTGCAGAACGTGACATGCATGCAAGCATCGTATTTATTTCCCGACCCGTCATTTTATACACACCCCAGTTTATGCCTCCCTCTTTGACTAAATATACAGTATTCCACCACCCACAACATCAAGATTGTATCTTATAAGAGACGTGGATGCAACGTGACTCGCAACGCTTTATGCTCGGTAGGGGGAGATAGGAAGGAACTTCAGAGTCCTACATCGAGAAAGTGAAACCCAGTGATGCCGAAACTTCGCAAAGAGCCACCGAGTACAGAGCCACCATAAACACCAAATTCCCCGAAGACTCCATGCCTACTTTTATCGCTTCATGAGTTCACTACAAATCAGAAAGGATCCAGTGGGAGGAGGCCTCATTCCTCGTCCTTCTTTTCACCGATGCGCATACGCTCGTTCCACTTGCGCTTTCCGACCCGAGTTTCGTAGTGAGGGGCCGAACTCTTAACATCCTGCATGATGGATTCCATGGCGCTCCGAGTTTTGTTTCTGTAGCAGTCCACTGTCGCCAATTTGTCAGAGAAAGCGGACGCAAAACACAGGGCAGGGGATAACTCACAAGCTCGTTGGAGGAACACCGTCCGGCCCGCAAAGACACGGCTCTGCAACCACGCCATCCTATAGCCAAGGTCGTTGAGGCGAACTTCCTTGCCACGGAACGTCTTACGTATCCGCGGGATAGCCACCTCACCTTCCTGACCCTCGCTCATCGGAACCTTGACCATTGTCTTAGCGAGTTTCCCACTACCACGTCCCGCCCGGCGGCCTTCAGTTTCGGCAGTGCCATCATCCTCTATATCGCTCGTGTCCTCCACAAAGAATTTGCTGCCCGTAGCACTCGGCGGGGGACTTTGCATTTCGCGAGGGAAATACGAGCGTGGGTACACACTACTGCTCTTTCGGAAACTATCGGGAATCTCACGGGTGTCGACGCCATCCAGAGTGACACGCACACGAAGGCGGCTTTGACGATCGCTATCTTCGACCAGGATGAACTTGCGCTTCTTAGCCTCGGGGATATCCGGGAACAGGTCCTCAGGTTCGTCGTTGCGGGAGCGACTTAAGCGACGCGCAGCGATCGCACTGCCGCTCGCATGGGGTGAACTGCTCAGAGTGTCATGAATCGACGGCATGGAGGAGGCATGTGGCGCTCCGCTCGGGTACGAACCATATCCGGTGAAGGCCTGGGTAGGCCGCTCATCAGAGCCAGACTGAGAAGGCGCCTGATGATGATGATGATGCTGATCGTCCAGGTATTCTCCGTCTCCTATTGACGTCACTGTTAGTTAACCGTATCCTGCTGGGGAGTTAGGCGCAAGACAGTCGGCTTTGTAGCGTGACGCGTCGTGCGAAAGAGTGTGATGCTTTCAAACCAGAACAGCGCAGCCACAGCAACTCGCCAAACTCCCAATGAAGTAGCAAACACCAATTCCTTGCAACGCAGCGTACAGAAAACAACCTCGCAGATACCGTTGACTAGAGGACCTCGGCCTCCAAAACAGGTCCGGTCGGTGATGCCTTTTCAGGCCCATGCAAAATGGTGTGTGTGTGAAGGTGTGTGTGAAGGTGTTGTTGGTATGTGACGAGCGATGCTGATGAAAATGCAGTGCATAGCGATATGCATCGCAGCGTTTGCCAGCAGCTCCCCGTCAAGCGACGACCGAAACCAGCAAAACAAACTAACAACAGCAAACGCGACTATTGTAATGTACAGATCTTTCTTTTTTTGTACCAGGTCCCTGTGTCGCCCAGGTCCATGTGTCGCGATGATCGCTAGTCGGTATATAACAGCGAAGAATAAAAAGGACGAGCGAACAACCCCCAAAATTCCATAAGCCAACCAAAAAAACAACAGAAAACAGATGGGTTGAAAAGGTATCACACTTAATCACAACAACGCGCGCGCATTAGGCCATCTGGTGAAACATACCGACTTCGTCTCCTCCCTGAGCGCTTCCGTCCTGGTGGTGGTGGTGCATTTGCGAACCCATGTTGTTCATTCCGGGCTTCCCGATGGCAGCGGGCATAGTGGCCTGGGCTGGCATGCCCGCCGACGCGGGGTTGGGGATATGGCTGGGATGTGGTGTTGCCGAGCCAGCCTTGTTGCGGTGGTTCATCTTGGCCATTCGGCGAACGCGGCGACTCCTTAGCCGGGGGTCCTGGTTGCTGTTCCGCCAGCTATCCACAGCTCGCTGAATCAACCCTCTCTTCCCACGGAGCGGTGGGTTCAGCTGTGCCAACGCCCACCCAACCGTGTTGCATTCAGTCTCGTACTGAAGGCGGTTTCCACGATATTGATCCTTGGGGCAACATGCGCGAGGATAGACGCAGTTCTCCGTCTTGAACTCTGCTGATAGCTCCTCCTGGTTGACCGACTCGACGTCGCAGCGAATCGTGTACTCCATCTTTACGCGATCGCGCGAGTACTCAAACGCTATCCACTGGACACCATTTCCGTCTTGCCTGACAACGAGAGGCGTGGTTGCTGGGATCGGGCCAGGGGCGGCATTGGGATTTACGCCGGACGTAGAACCAGTGGGTGTAGAGAGCGGAGCAGTATTCTGAGGTGTGTTGGATGCAGATCCACCCAACGGAACGGGCGCCGATGCCCTATGGTTCAGAGCGTGTGCCTCCATTTTCCCGGGCCGTGGGCTGACTGTCATTCCTGCCTGTGAGTGTTGCTGAGCAGTGTGTTGACTCATCTGATGCTGGGGCGCATTGTGAGACATCATCATGTTTGGTTGCGAGGCCATCGACTGATGAGACTGCTGAGCGTGCTGTGCATGTTGAGCGTAGGCAGACGGTGCGGCCTGTGCCGACATGTACGAGTTCTGCGTCTGCTGGGGAGCACCGTAGTACATCGGCTGTTGTTGGTGTAATTGCGAGCTAGGTTGTCCATACAAGCTTCTCTGTTGGTCGTGCCCCGAAGGTGATGCTACCGATGCGGGCGAGTTCGACTGCGGAGTGTGGTAGGACATGGGAGGGTATGGCGGCCTAGGCATCGTGGCGGCCATCATTTCTCCGGTTTCTACTGGCATGTCAGTTTTGTTTCTGGGCGCAAAAATCGCGTCGGTGAGGCATACGGAACTTACCTGCGGACGTATATCCGCCGGTCGTGCCAGGTGTGCTGTAAGGACTCGGGTGCCCGTAGTACGGAAGCCCGTGGTCCTGCGCGTTGCTGGCTTGGGGTTGCTGCTGGTACACCGAGTGGCCCGAGGAATACGCGCTAGAATGCTGCTGTTGCTGCTGCTGCGCGGGTGCCTGGCTGTGATGCTGGTGAACAATGCTCGAGGGTCGAGAATGTTGCAGATGCGGCGGAACAGAACCCTGTTGCTGGTGATGTGGGTGGTGTTGCTGCATAGAGACAACCATTAGTTCTCTCGCTGCGAAACGCTTCTCAACAGGCCTTGATCATGTGTTTGGAGGGGCAGGGCAGACGCGTCTGGGAATATTCTTTTTTTCTCTTCGCGGGTGCAAGGTCTGGGGGAGGGAAACTTGTGGGCCGGTCCCCCTGGAAGGTGAGGCGGGCTAGCCTTGGGATTTTGTGTTGGGATTCGTCGGACAAGGCTCTTCCTTACGGCATCCGAACTGAATTGAGGAGCCGGGGAGCCAATGCTACCCTTGTTCAAGGATCAACGCAAACGGTGGGTGGAGCGGAGAGGTCTCGGAATCACGACCCGAGGTTTCGAGATTCCCACTGGGTTTCTCTGCTCGGGGCGATTGTGCGTGACTGCGCGCGATGTCCCTCCCCACAACCGATGGCAATTGTCCCAGGTATATTGCTCAACCGGGTAGAAGGAAATACTAACCAGGCGACAGAAATTCGACGTGAAGAAAATAACGGCGGATGGAAAGGCAGGGACCACGATTGATTGCTTTGCGGCGACCAGCAGGACGATAGGCGGAATGTGCGGGTAGACTGGCAGGTGCAAGTAAGGTAATGTGGAGAAGGCGGGTGCCGGGGGCGCAGAGCTCTAGGTAATGTAATGTATGGAAGCTGGGGGGGACGCGCGAAGGGAAACAAGATCAGATAGCGACGGTGACAGCGGACAAGGGGTGAATAATGCTTGGCCGGTCTGATATAGCCTGGCTGCGTGTGTGCGCGTTCGAAAAGACTGGTCGTTCCAAGCTTGCAGAGATGGAAGAAATTCGCAAGGTGTGGATGGATCAGAAAATGGTGGAACACAGCGCATGGGATAAACCCGTGAACAAGGGGCGACTGCATTTTAGATGAAATGGCCAATGGCGGGACGAGGGGGCAGCCGAGTTGCACCACTATTGCCCAAGAGAGCACTCGCGACCCGGGCCTAACCACTGAATGGGTAAGGCCCGGGGGTGACTTCTCTCATTTTTTGCTGCACACTTTTCTTCTGCTCGACAGAGCTCCTCAGACAGACAGGGACATGGGGCGGTGTGGGAGCGGGCCACTACCACCAATCCCTGCCAGCCTTGGCAGCCCATCTGGAGAATCCATGTACCGACCGCGACTTGCGACCCAGGTACATCACCTTTGCTGTCGCATCGCTTGAAACAGCAAGTCGAGCAGGGAGCGTTTGACTCCCCACGCCGACATGACCTTGCATTTCACCATCGCCGTGCCTTATGCCCCGAGATCTGGCACGCGGAATGGTAGGCAAGAAACGCGGCGACAGCGGGTCAGAAGTGACAAGCCGTTGCGGCCGGTCAGCTGCTCCATCGCGCCCTTTCGCAGCTGGAGGGCACTTCCTCTCCGCCGGGCTGCGCGGCCTTTGCTTGGCTTAAACAAAGGCTAACGGGGCCAGCTCCGCCGTATGTCGCCTCCCGATCCCCACTCGCTAGCGATGCAACTGACTCTCGGGCAGCCAAGCACCCACAGCTTGTGGTACAATCCAGCCGGCGAGACCGTCGCACGAGTGTCATCAGAGTGCAAACTGACTAGATGACGATTGTGCATGTCGGAGGCCAGCGAACGGATCGCTTGATCCTCTTTCCCTTCGGCAGAGACGCGCGAGCGAATCACAACTGCTATCGCAGCTCCGGCAAAAAAAAAAAAAGCTCCAGCCACACCGTTGGAGAGGCCACCACCGTTGGAATCCACCTACCACGCCCTCACGTCCGACCCACCAGTGGGCTTCGCTAGCGCCATGGGGCTGCCTAGCGGGTTTGCATGGCAAAAAATTACAGTGTGGCTCAAGGAGACGATGGGGGGGCGCTGACGGGGCAGCCAACGGAAATTATCGCAATTGCTTGGGAGGTTGGTGAGGTGTTCTGCAGCTGCCCGCCGCCAACTTGGCCAGCTCAGGCGTGCTGCTCGTGCCGTCCTGTCGAAGCAGACAGGGTGGGCATGAGCCAGCGAGCCAGGCAGCGGGTTCAATCTCCCTGCTGCATCACCCCACTGCAGGTGAATTTTGTTTAGTGCGAGCGGAAGCAAACCCGGCCACAGCCCCTGTCGCTGCCCCCGGAGCCCTGGCTGGTGGTGAAACAAGACACCCCCCTGTAATTCCCACAGACTCGACCGCCAAATCCGGACCTGGTCATACTTGCGACAGGCATCGTCTTCTGGAACACTCGACTCCAGTGACCTCAAGGTCCTTGCGCCGTGGTTCTGCAACTATGCGATCACACATGAAATGACGAAAATGACTTGGGGACTGCTGAGTATTGTGCTCCTCGCCAGATCTGAAGCAAGCGACTGGCTGCTGGGTTGATTTGCGTCGTGACTGGCTGTGTACCAAATCACGCGCAGACGGAACTACCGTTGGGTGTGTGAATACGGGAGTAAAATGCAAGGGGCGGGATTTGTGTTTTCACACTCGGGTCGAGCTTGTGCTGGCAGAGAACATTCGAAAAGTGGCACTCACCGAGTCATGGCCGGGCTCTTCCTTGAACTGGCTCGGAGCCTGGCGATGTTGAGCCATTGTCAATCCCATAGAGGACGATTGCTTGATCGAGCAAGCTCGAGATACTGTTTGGGTGGGGGAGGTTAGCAACAGAGGCCAAAAAAACTGCTTGAAGCTTCGAAGTTGAGTTTGAAGGTCAGCAGCAAAGTGAAGAACTGTGCAACACCAAACAGCGCGGGCCGGCCGCTCTTGATAATCCTCGCATGGATGGCCAGTCAAACCAGGTTTTCCAATAACGTCCGTGCGTCCTGCAGCACCGAAAAGGGAAAGGGGGCTAGGCAGGGCAGCGCACCAGCAACCAAAACGCGTCTGACGGATTGTGTCGACGCGTCTGGGTTCGGGGATCGAGCGCTCACTTACAAAATGCGCGTTCCTTGGGCGCCCCTGACTCTCGAGGGCGAGTGACAATCACCCCGGGAAGGCCTGTCCCTTTCTTGACTTGCCGGTAGTTCTCCCGCAATCTTTGCCGGTTCTGTTGGGCGAAGCGGCAGGTGAATAACACGTCGTCGATGTCGTTGCGAAGCGCTGAGTAGTAAGTCAGTATTACTATTGAGAGTGGTGTTTCTGATGAGGAGTTCAATAGATCCACGCGCTTGTCAAATACCGGGTTGCAATGTTATTAATAGCAGCAAGGAGAGGGCAAGCAATCCGTTGGACTGCATAGGAGGATGCTGAGCGAAATTTCCAAAATTTCATGCGATACCAGATGGGGGACTAGGGTGGAACGTTGCCGAGATTGAAACGGGATCGCTCTCGCTCTGCAACACCCCTGCCCAAATCCCGAACCGGCGGTGCCTCAGAAGGCGCCATGTCGATTTTGGAGACCTTCAACAGCCCCCAGCGCTTGGCGCTGGGTGCGCGCTGAGCCTGTGTGTGATGAAATGATGCACGTACCTTTGTAGTGACCCTATGTGCCGGATTGACCGGGGTAGGCGAGGGGCGGCTAGGAGTTGTAGCGAGAAAACTAAGACGTTGCGCAAAGTCAGATGACCGCGACAAGGGAAAAACAAATGGTTACGCTCGCATCCTGGTGCGGAAGAGCCCTGGAGACGGACCCAAAGAGCCGGGTGGGTTTCGCTGCTTCTTGGACCACGTGCGAGTCCTCCACAAGAAAAATCGTAGGGTATACAACGTCGTACCTTGCGGTTAAAGCCCCACCAAGACGATGCTTCCTGGTTTTCGTAGAGTGCGTGTCCGAGGGTTCTGTGTCTGAAGTCTATCGTTAGTCTCCACGGCGTTCAGTTTAACATGACAGCACTTTCGAGAGGGGGTTATGAGAAAAAACGGTCTGCGCCGCTGTGCCGCACCGGGATACAAAGGAGCCCTTGAACCAGCGAGACCAAACGCTTTGAACATGCACCGACTGTCAGCCAGCATCGATGTTACCGACAAGGCTTGATTGAGTCCGACTGTCCCTGGAACCGGTGCAACAAGGAGTCCATGCCGACCAAGTCCAAGATAGGGCGCAGAAGAGATATGCAGTAGAGAAGAGAACTCACCGTACTCTGCAAAACTTTTACCGCTTCTGCGAGACCGGAATATATTTCTAGGAAGCAAAGTTAGCAAGAGTCCTTGATTCTTCTATTGCCGAGTGACCACTGCTAAACAGGACAGGACAGGACAGCAACAAGAGTACTGACACGACCAAACGACGCGCTGGCTTATTGGATGCTGCAAAACGAACAACTTCAGGGCTGGAAGGGTAGGCCAGGTATCATAAGCTGCGATATCCTCGATCGTTGCTTGCAAGGACGACAGCTCGTTCATGGAACTTCAGCCGACGAGGCTGGTGGCGGGTATGAACCAGGGGTGATCGTAGAGGGAAAGCGCGTGGCCACTGGGTTACACGGCAGTACGAAATCAGCACAAACGGCCACATACGAGGGGAAAGGTCTCAGATCGCGAGCCACACAGAGCCCATCAGAGTGGTCCGCACAGTAAGAAAGCTGAAGATGATTTGCCCGTCGATTCGCATCGAACGTAGCATAAGATGGGATGTTGCGAACGTTGGGGTTTAGCGTTCAGATCGGGGCTAGAGCTGGGGTCCTGGACTGGATTTGCGAGACCGTTGGTGAACCAGGATCAGGGTCGCGAACCACCATGGCCAACGCGACTAGCAGCAGGGACAGGAACAAAAACACAGCCGTGACGACGTTCCGAGGCAGCATCCAGCAAGAAAAAAGAGGGTAATTTACCTGAGAAAGCGAAAAGCTTGCTCTGCGCAGATGTCGAACGATGTCTCGCGCTTCTCGATTGTTCACGACGTGTGCTCCAATGGCGATGCGACAGAACAGGATCGCAGCAGGACAGTCGAGGCCGGATGGCAGAATCGAATCAATGTCGTCCGAGGCTGTCGAATATGCATACAATTAGTCAATGGTCGGGTGTGTAGCCGGCGTGACTGGCTGAAGATTCCGATTGTTTGCTTGCTCGATGCAGGTTTGCGTCGGTCAAGGGGGAAAACAACGGACGGTTTCGAAATTTTGGGCAGAGCTCCAGACGACGACACAATTTCTTGTTTGCGCGGGCCCGGTCGCACAGGGGTCCGTGTGGGGGAGCTCAAGACCACGGTGAGGCACGGGAACACGTGAACTGCGCCCGTTACCTTCGGCGGGGGGTTGTTGGTCTGCGGGCACCGGTCGGGATTTTTGGTTCAGAGCAGGGGAGGAAGGCTTGCAAGAAAGACGTGGTTCTGTTCTCAAGCAGCCTGTCATCCCCAAGGAAAGGTTTTTTTTTTTACCGTACAACCCTACGAGCCAGCAAGATCGACTGGGGAGCTATCCTGAGGCCGTCCGGGAACACATGGGGCGAGGAAGAGAGAAATCAACGAACCTGTTCTTTGGTCAACCTGGGGAAGGTGGTCGTCGCAGGGCGAGGTCTGGCAGAAGCTGTGTCCTGTGTCGCGTCGCTGGTCGCGCGATGGCTGCCGGAGGTCGGGATGGGACCGGGGCGAGTTGCGAGCCCGAAGCGACGAGAAGGCGTTTTTGTACTCCCCCACACTTGCAGCGAAATTGGGACAGATGGCGCCTTGACGAGCTCAGTCGCGTCTGAAGGACTTGCAGCCTCGAATCCGTATCGTGTGGCTGCGGAGAGCCTGATGATTAGGGGACGATCAACCGCCAGCAGCAACAGGGGGCCTCGAATCCTGCGCCTGTCTGTCGCTGGGATCAGCAAGCCGAGCTCGCGCAAGCGTCCTTCGACTCGGCTGCAGGTCGCTTCTCCTTATTCTTCTTCCCCTTCTTCTTCTCCTTCTTTCTTCGTCTTCTTCGGCCCAGATATGCAGCTACAGCATGCGCGGTCCAGCGACCTTTTGAGGCACGTTTGCGGAGGAGCAGCCCAGGGTACGATGGCAGCAAGGATTGTGCGGTCTGTCAACCGTTGTGCCGTTGGGGAAGACAGGCTGGGTGGAGGAGCGATGCCTGCTGGTGCACGAACCCTTGCAGGGGAGAAGAGAGAGGGGGACAGGGGCGCAGAGGTAGGGGGGTGGGCGTTCGTGGGATTTTCTTTTAAAGCCCGGTGTCTTGGGCCTTGCAGTGAGGCCCTGGTCGCCGTCCAGGATGCGGCGGGAGGAGAGGCAACGTTGAAAAATTGGGGGAAGCAGGGAGGGGAGTGCGAGTGTGTGTGTGTGTGTGTGTGTGTGTGGGAGTGTGGTACCTCGCGAGGGTGAGGTGTGTGTGGGAGGCTTGGTGGCTGCGTTGCTTCTCTGCACACAGACTGGGGTTCCAAGGCTTTTTTAGCGGGATTTAGTCGTTGACGGGAACCCAAGGGGGCGGGTGAGGTGACAGGGCAGCCAGGCGAACGCAAGACAACCTGACAAGGAGGCTAACCAGGCCGGCAAGGACTGGGGACTGATCTGTAGTGTACGCGAGAGGAAAGAACAAGAGAGAACAGCCTCCACGGCGTGGTTGGCAGGATAAATGGACCCTTTAAAAGAGCCTGGATGATGCCGTGCTGCCAGGGGGGATTGGAGCCTCAGGAATCGCCCGAGATCCCGGCCACAAATATACCTACAAGTGAGTGTGCGTATGTACAGAGGGGCGGTCAGTCTGTTTCTCACTTCCCTCGGTTTGCTCCGCCATCGCCCTCCACCGATTGTATGCCCAAGGTCCGCGGGGACCAGACGCGCAGGCACGCGGACAAGCGGGCGTCGGCGGTGGCGGGGGCCAGACAGCAACGAAACACCAGGCAATACGAATACCACGGCCGCCTGGATCAGCTCCCAGCAGCATAAGTGATCAGTCTGGAATAAGCAGCTAAAAACGACGTCAAGCACCAGTCCGGGCCACTCACGCCCGTCCGCTGGCACAGACCTCGACCGCAGCAGGGGGGTGGCATTTCCTAAAGAAGGCATCAACCCAGAGGTTAGCCACCACGGTGGGATCGGGAAAGACTGGTACGGCGTCCGTGGGACGGCGTCGTAGAATAGGGGGTATCAAATTTGCGACATCCGCGGCCAAATGCACGGCGCTTGGAGACGGGATGGAGTTGGGATGTGGTCGGGAGGTGACGGGCGGGCAGGCAGGTGGGCATGCGAAATCGCTCGAGGGGAAGTGAAGAGGGGGCTTGGAAACTGGGAAGACGACCCGAGGTCCTGCAGGAGTTGGTGTGCGATGATGGGTGCACGCATCTAGGACGTGAATAAAATCCAAAAGAGTGGGGGCGCGCCCGGAGTTGTTGAGAGCTTAACTGCACGTATTCCGCATTCTGTATTTTGTTCTGCTCGTTCTTCAGACTGCATCCGGGAAAGCGTCCGTCCACTATCCAAACTTTGCAGTACATATCAACTGCATGGATGCTGCGTTGAGTTGTACTCCGCAGCGTGGTGGGTGGTGGTGGTACTCGCGCGTGTGCCTGTTGACGGCTTCCACCGCCAAGGCCCGGGGGGGAACAGCCGATTGGAATCCGAGAAAAGCGGTGGCATCAAACACCACCACCACCTTTTGGTATCGACCGGCGCTTGTTTCTGTCCGAGACAGTTCTCTGTCAGGTATGCCTCTGGGCCCTTTGGTTTGGGCATAGGATCGTCCAAATATTGGATACATCCCCGGCACGTTGTTGTGCCGCCTTGTTTGACGCTCACCGCACTCGCAGCGCAATCCCATCACACCCGCAAAGAGCCCATTTCGGATGCAACGTGATGCGTCCCTGTTGTCTGGCTACTGGCTAGCGCGCCGCCGTAGTGGCAGTCGTCGCCCAGCTTGGAAGGCCATATCGTTATCAGCCAAATGACTGGTGGTCCTTTGGGCAGTCCGTGCAGCTCAGCTCTGCTGACAACAAATCCTAGTGTTATTCCCAACCGTACGCAGTTTCTCGTGTCAGCGGCGACGAACAGTGACTCCGTACACTACGGAACAGACCCACCCCGCTCCGGCCTTCGCCATACACATCCTCTGGTCAGCATCCGATCTGGATAGTGCACATATCTCGCCTCTGCTGTGTCATCGCAACGACCGCCGGGCAGCAGTCCAACGAAGATGACGCACGATACAATTCTCGGGAGGTGGAGGTGGGTCTCGAAGCGGCGATTTAGGTGGTTTTTAGGCAGCTGCCGACTTGGTTGACTGTGGTGAGAGTCGGTGGCACGGGTGGCTAGTGCGCCGACCATGCAGCAGCTGAGGCGTTGGCAGCCGGACCAATCGTGTTGCGGCAGATGTCTGGAATAGGCCCGAAAAAAAGCCACTTCTTGCGCCAAATGATGGGGCATCTTTTGCCATCGCTGGCTCACAAGATCTGTCAGAGGAGAGACACACACCGTCTTTGAAATCAGTAGAGGCAGAGTTGACCTCAGGCCCGGATTACACGCTTCGGTCCAGCCAATTGGCGCGCCCAAGGGATTCAGCACCATCGCCCCAAAGGCGGGGTCCAACTTGACTGGGCAGCGCTTCACGAATCACCGCAGAGTCACGAGGACCGGCTCACTGCACAAGACAGCTCACGGGGTTTAGCTGCCTCGGCAGTGTCGTCGCTCACCGCAAACACCGCCAGCCAAACAGACAAAGCAGCCCAGCAGAGCGAAAGAGGACGGTGTGCTCGCTGTTGCTATTCTTGGTCCGCCGTTTCCCACAGGACAGCGAGTGGCCCGAGTCCCCCAGCCTGCAACTACTTCTGGTTTGGTCCCCATGATCTCCGGCTGGCAAACGATTCCCTTCGGACCATGCTGGGGGAAACGAGGGACGCGAGCGACGAGGAGGTGTTTCGTATCACTCATCACCGCGCTCCCATTTCCGTCAAAAGGTTTTGATGCGACACCAAGAGCCTCTCCCGTCGGTTCGGAAACACTGCAGCATGAACTGAGCGATCGACTTTTCTATTTTGGGGGCGGTCCCTTCGTCTCTGTGCGGCGGAGAGTTCTGGCTGCAGCGCCTTAATGTCAAGAAGCTCGTGCAATGGGTTTCAAGCCGCAAGTTGGGCCCGCAGCTGCTGCAATGCTCCATCAAACCCTTGAACGGCAGATGGGCCGCCCAGAGAGGTGAATGTTCATCTGCCCACTGCCGCGCTTCCTGTGCCGCTTGCCTATGTAGCCAGCCCCGCGCGGACGAGCTCATCACGCAACACCGACATTGTCGGCGGTTGTCAGCTCGCGGAGGCTATCTGAACGTCACTTGTGTCGAGGGGAATCCGTGCCCCGCGTCTGCTTTCCACGTCAAGCAAGCCCCAGTCGCTGTGCGGGCATCCTAAGCCTTCCCGCCATCCTTGCTGGCAGCGTTTAGTACCTTGCTCAACTCTCGGGGATTTTGCCGACGCCCTGGGCCGCCATGAAGCAGGCCGCGCCGCATGCACCAACTGAAAATCGCTCCATCCTTGAGACGGGGGGACGACTGGCAGGCTTGCAACGGTACCTTGTCGGGAGATCTCGAAAAGCTTCCCCAACCCTCACAAAAGATCCTTCCGTTCATCCCAGAAATCGGCCAACCCCTAGTCCGTACCTCACCCTCCACTTCAGACTGATCCATCACATCTCACCAGCGACCAACCATGCTAGCGCCTCGTCCCGCCAGCGGAAGTCACCCTAGCCAAGATATACAGCACCGACATGGAAAGGGAAAACGCATTCCTATCTGTCAAGCATGCAAGATTACCCTGCGGATGTGGTTACGTACGACCTCACCTGAGGGCAAGTCAAGTGAGCCGTCAACACATGCATGAAGAAGAAACGGTTCTGCATCCGCTGACCAATGAGACGGGCTGCCCAAGAACGAATGACACGACACTAGCTGGACGATCTCCTTGCTACAAACGAAGTTGGAAATGTCGATACAATCTGCTCTGCACCTCCAATTTCTTCCTTAGCATTGGATTCCTTCCCAAGTTGTTGGTCCAATGAGCTGGCCATGTCGGCCCCTATTCCTCCCCACCAGCGTTCCCGTCATTGCGGTACCAGCAACGGGATTGGGCAGCTCTCGGAAACCAAGCACGCCCCTGGGGGCAAATGTAGCCAAAGGGAAGTGGGCGTGGCTTCCGCGAGGGTGCTTTGACTCCTTACTTCGTACCTCTCGTCACACCGGGTTGATTGCGCATGCGATCTCTGGGTCAGTGGAACATGCCCACGCCCCTTCAATTATCCTGGCACATCTCCAGCTCCTCCCCCCTCCCCTCCTCCCCTCCACGGAGCTTGGGAAGGACGCGAACCGCATCTTGCCATGGAATCGGCCCTTGTCATAACGACAGCCGGCTCGGAGACTTGGAGGACTTTGACTTCCGGAATATTCTCCCGCTTCGTCGTCAAACGTTGAATTAGGGCGGTAGCCTAAACTTTAAGAATGCTGGGGAGGACTTGACTCAAAGGTGCCCTGGGGGCTTGCTGCACCTCAGCAAGCTCGCATACTGGCTTGTCACGATGCTCAAGCGATGATAGCGCCTCGAGTTCCGGCAATCTTCACGAAAACTCTGCATCGTCATCATTCAGACGGGAGGGCGCATGCAGCCAGTGTGGCCCGCCGCGCAGAAGTCTTTGCTTTGCATCCAGCACACGGCACTCTTCGTCCGTCACTTTCTGCTTCGCGTCTTTGCTTGCCGAGCAAGCGAAGAGCTCGGCTGGGGAGCAGTGGAAGCAAGCCTGCAAGCCTGCAAGCCCTTAAGACCCAGTGGTCCACGGTTTCAGCCATAGTGACATGGGCTTGTTCACAGAGCATGGACATGGGGGTGTTTCCCTCTGCCCTTTGCGCGCGGCAGAGGCCCCATGGAAGCAATAACGAAAGTACTGTGTAGTCCGTAATCGCCCTTTTTGCGACGCTTGTTGAAGCGATGCGGACATTGGCCTTTCCTCTTCGGTAGCAAGGCCCGACGGGGTGGGGGGGACTGAGCGTACAGGCAGGAATCTATATCACCGTCCCAGTAAGTTTACGCGTTGCTGAAAAAGGGGGTTGCTTCGAGACTGCTGGCATATAGTCTCATTTCAGCAGCAGACGCGCTGGAGTCGTCAGAGCAAAAGCAAAGAGAGAGCATGAATGAACGGAGGGCCAAAACAATCACGGTCAGTGCGCAGGGTCGCAGAATTTTCAATCGGTGCCAGGCAGCAGGAAAACACGGTTACGGAGTACGCCCGAGGTTTTGCCTCGTCCATTGGCATTGGCAATCAGTCGAGAGTCTCACTGATTCCGGATAAATGAAGCTCGAGCTATCAGCGCTCGCTCCAGCTGGCTGTTGCAGAAAAACAGCGCGTCGCTCTCGCCGCACACTAACAATAAAACGCGGGTCCTTGATCGCCGCGAAAAGCTGTCAGCCCTCCCCTCGGCCGAGCATCTCCAATTTCCGTTGTCGCTTGACCGACACCCAAAGCGGCAATCCTGCCCCTGTCTCAAGGTGAAGAAGGGACTCGGAGTCGGGGCCATGTTAACGTTACGAAGGCCGTCACGCCGTCTGGAGAGAGAAAGAGAGAGAGACTGTCAAACGCGTCCGTCAGTCGCCTGCGCTTGCCGTATCGCAGATTGATATGCCGTCATACCACAATCTGTGGGTTATCAAAACCCAATGCAAGAAATCGCATCGCACAGATCACAAGCATCATTCGGCGGCGCCTCTTCAATTCGTCGCGTCACCAACCCTCCCTCCCCCTCCCTAAGCACAACGCCCCTTGCTCCTTTTTTACAGCACTGCGGACTACCTGGACCAGTGGACCAGTGGAAGTGAGGTGCAGTGCAGGGACGGACGGAGCTACCCAACCCAGCCTTACGGGACGACAAGGAGCCAAACCCGTGCTGTGCACGGTTTCTGTCCAAGGGTGTTTTTTAATGTGTGCCTGCCTGCCTGCTGCACGCACTGCACAATTCCCTGGCCCAGCCGCTTAACCACCCCCCTACCTGCTGCTGCTGGTCCTGGTCCTGCCGGGAATCCTTGCCGGCAACATATTGACGGGGGGGTTCGATGCTAAGATCTGTTTTGAGGGTGGTGGGAGGCTGGGGCTAGGGGGAGGTAGGGGGGGAGGTGTTCCCTTCTTGCTTGCTGCTTGTTAGGTACTGTGGTGGGTGGTGGTGCTACTGCTGCTGCTGCTGCCGGCACACCCCCCAACCACAAATGAAGTGTTTATGAGATGAGATATAGTACCCTCAGTACGTACCCAGAGGTTTTTGATTGAGGAAGTCGGCCCATACTGCAGTAAGGGATGCATCTCGGAACGGTTGGAACATTCTCCAACTGTTTTAATATAATTCGGTACCCAGTACCGCCGCCGCCGCCGGGTTGCGGGGTGTGTGTGTGTGTTTGAACCCCCCCGTCCGTTTTTGGAGGGAAGGGGGTTTATGGATGGGTTGGGGTGGGGGGAGGCATGTTGAGATGGATGTCGAACGAGGCTACGTACCTACCTACAAGTACGGTATACCATCGACGGGCTGAGCCTCTTTCTGTGAGGTGCATGCTGCTTGTAGGGAGGAGTATGGTATGGAGTGCGATGAGGGCGAGGAGCACAATACCGCTGAGGACGCCGTCGTGTAAGAACGGGCCTGTAGATGTCCCGCCTACATCTGGTGCATTGGGAATTGCGTATTGGGACCGGGGAATAGAGGCATGTCCCCGTCTACGCTACGTATTGTACCCGTGGACTGGGCGTTTTTAGTTTTTTTTTTCCTTTCTTCTGCTGTCCGCCGATTCGGGGAGGTATCTCACTGGCTGCCAATCACACGGACGAGCGACGACTGGAGGTGATATTGGTGGGCGGACGAGTGACGACAGCGGGTCTGCCGGCTCCCGTATATGCTCGGGACTCACTCACTCACGTCGTGGGTGACGAGAAGAAGGGAGGCTACGTAGCTGCTAGGTCAGCTTCCACTCCAGTCTCGCTCGGGGCGGACCAGCGGCGCTGTCGAGAGGGCTGGCTGTCGTGTCGCCGTGATGCCGCCTCACCGTTGCACAGGCTGGCCATCGCCTCGCCGCCTCGCCTCACCTTGAGCCCTGACTGACGGCCCCCTCCTGTTTGTTGTTGTTGTTGTTGTCCAGGCACATGGGTGGCTGCCCATCCCACCCCGCCGGCACTTCCCTGGCAGGGGGAGAGGGTCCTCGCCACCGCATGGCCGTCGAGGAGAGACATGGCAGTGGGGCGGCGGCGGCGTTCTGATGACGAAAAAGGGTGTGCCCGTGAGAGTCTCATTTGCAAGTGAGTGGGTGTCTAAGACAACCCGGCCGCCCGCCCGCGGTTTTCTCTGCTTCTGCTGCTTCCATTCTGTCTTGTCTCTGGCCGGTGGTAGTGTGCGGACAGCAGAGGCTGGGCGCACCAGCTGAAAAAGCCAATGTCTCAGGGGCTCGACGGAATGGGGGGGGTGATCGACATGGCGATTATATGCCTCTGGGGTGGGAGAGGGTTCTGGTCACTGACGAAAACGTGTACGGCTACCTACAAGGAAGCACCTAGGTCCCATGGGGACTTACTATGTACGTAGGGGAGACGGCGCGTGGTGGCTGTCGTTCGTTGCCTGTGGTCTGATACAGGCATCTGGGTTAAGTCGGAGCCGGACAACAACAACAACAACAACAACAACAACAACACGGTCATGATCCCGGACCCCGGAGGGTGCATCTTGCATCTGCCATGGCAGAGCCGCCGCCGTTGCCCGTTTCCGCCGCCCGCCCCGGCACACAGCATGCGTAGCTTGGCTCACAGACTGGATATTGTAGACATCTGCGGGCCGGCCCCCTTTTCGGGTCCTGGCTGTCGTTGCCCGCCATACATACACAGGAAGTCGCAGCATAAAATAGGCCAAACACAAGCTTGGAAGAAATTGATCCAGATCTAGACCTGGGCCTACGCTCCCCAGGATCGGGGACGGCGATGGCGACGTCATTTCAGCGATATCATCCCGCCGATGTCTGGCTGTCTGTCTATGTGCCTCTCTTCCCACCTGCCTGCCTATGCGTAGGCCAAAGTACCTCGAGGCAACGAAGTCAACGCCACGGTTATGGAGGCAGCCATGTTAGTTGGTTGTCAGCTGCAGAGGCCCTGGCTTCGACGGCGAGCATGTCATGAACGGAGCCGACTGGAAGCGATACTTGTAGTATTTATCCTACGGACTACGCATTACTGATTAACGGTATCATAGGTCATCACCCTCAATCAGCCCTTCAACCCCTATTCGGTCACGCGATCAATGAGCCTCGGAAACCTCCAGTTAGTGCGTGCTGCATCCACCACGGAACAGGAATGCTGGGAACGGCAAGCCCGTGTACATCCAGCTTCTTCTTCCCTCCCGTGACAGCCTTCCACTCCGCCTTCAGATTCTTCACCCTGTCTCTCTGGGACTTAAACTGCTCCGTGTACTCTTTGTCCAGTTTGGTGTCCATCTCATCATTTTGCTCGAGAAAAACATGATTGACGTACATCAGTTGCTCTTTGTGTTCATGAAATAGCTGCCACGCGCTCTTCCCGCCCACCAACTTCCAAACACGATTCTGCTGCGACTTGTGCAGCTCCCTTTTCCTCTCGTAGTGATTCTTGGCAAGCCTGGCACGTTCCGCGGCCAGCTCCTTTGCGAGAGATTGTCCACGGGCGCGGATGTCGTTTTCTAGTGCTGTGAAGCCGGCCGGTGAGGGTAACGGGGATGAGACCGGCAGGGCGTCGCGATGTATGAGCTGTTGTCGAATAGGACTTGCCGAGGCGGGTGCCGCTATTAGAACGAGAAGAGCGAGGAGCATGAGAGAGATGGACGCCAGGAGGCCGGGGGCGAAAGACGACTTCATTGCGCTGGGAAGAGTTTCCTGGCTGGAGCCGGGGCTATGCCGTGACGAGACAGATGCACCGGTCTGGGGCGTGGCATGGAATCAAGATAGGTTGTCCAGGCCGGGCTGGGGCGAAGAACGTCGACAGGAGGGCCCGAGAAGACTCCCGAAACTGCGCAGTCTACACCTAGAAAATGTATGCTGCAAGTCTGTGCCGGGAAATTCCAGGAGACAGAGGCAAAGAGAGAATGATGGTGTTGGTGCGGTTGGTCGTATTGCTGCTGCTCGTGAGGTTTGGAAGTGATGGATAATTTTCAGCCAGGAAACCTGAAACCTCCTTTTAAGCCCAGTCCCCATTGCTGTTTGCGCCTTCCAGACACCACCGAGAGACTGGCACCGAGTAGGTAGGTACCAAGGAAAACATTGAAGCCGTTGGTTGGGCAGCTACGCCCAAAGAGGTCACCATGCACTCCAAAAACAAATGGAAACAGTAACAACCAGTATCCAATTGCTTAAACTCCAACGCCCCGTAGCTCCCTTCTAGACCCAGGGTGACATATAGCAGACCATCCTACATACGTTACAAACCCAAAATCGCACATCGCCCTCAGCTTTTGCGCATTAAGTCATCCCTCATCAAACTTCGCACGCACCATCGCATTTCAGTCCGCCTCCGTATAGACTGCATCTCGGTCCCTGTCACGATGAGACTTGCGACTGCTGTGATGATACTCGGATTTTGGCCGGTAGTCACCCTCATCGTCAGAATCGCGCCTGTGACGTCGATGCCGCTCCTGCCGCTCCTTCTCCTTCTCCCGATCACCCCGATCACCCCGGTCACCTCGGTCTCGATCACGGTCACGGTCCCTGTCGCGGTCTTTCCGATCATCATCCTGATCTATACGGTGCTGGCGATGTGTCCGACGTCGATCATCGCCCTCTTTCTCTTCATATTCAAGCTCTTTTGGCTCCTTTGGCTCTCGCTTATACTCTTTCAGGCGGCGTTCTGGGGTTGTCAGCATTTCCATGTCCCCTGACTCGCTGAAGTACGCAAAACAACAAACGGAAGGAAACAGAGGAGCTGGCAAACACGGCCTGGCCGTGTGCGAGATCGGAATCGAAACCATGTGAGCGATACTGCGCGGACAGAAAGAAGACGTCGAGAGTCAAAAGGCGAAAGGACGAGGCGAGGCGGAAGCGCGAGGCACGGGGAGACGGAGCAGGCACGGGCATAGGCGAAGTCACACAGGCGGTTCGGTTGCGGGAGAGACGAGTGCACGGGTCGGCGGTCGATAGGATGGGGCGAGGTGAGGCGGGCCAGGGATGCAGGAACTCAAAAAAGGAGGACGAATCACTGCGGAGACAAGAAAATGCGCAACCCACCTCTGAGAGTCGCTGTAGCAGCCGCATAAGCCTGTATCTCCTCCTTGCTCAACACCCGGAGCACAATCACGAAGTCATCGCGAACCTCGAACCGCTCCTTGCCGATGGTCAGGGCTTCAGGGTTGACCATCTTCCGGCTGATCTTGGTCCACCTGGCACCCGAAGGAACGTCTGTCTTTGTCTTGTCATCCTTGTGGGGCGCAACACCTTCTCGGATAGGGTTGGGCTCCTCAGGAAATTGCGGCTTTGGTTGCTTGAGAATGCCTTTGATAGGCTTCTTGTCATCTTTATCCCTTGGCGGGGACACAACGCGGACCTGCTTCTCGTCCCTTCCTGGGAGCACCAACTCCCGACCTCTCGACTCGTCCCGTGAGGACGAAGCAGAAACGGCAGAGTCATCGTCGGCCTCGGGAAGTTCAAGCGCAGCGGGTTTTCTTTCCGGAGAAGGTTCTCTGATGGTTGGTATTGGTTTCTCGGTCTTCTTCTTCTCTTCTTGGGCAGCTAATTGGGCTTTCAACGCCGCCAATCCAGCAGTGTCGTTGGGGTTGAAAGCTGAAGAGGCGCGGTGGCGCCGGCGGACCGCGGGTTTTCCATCATCAGTAGATTCCGAATGGTCACGTCGTGTAATAGTGACAGCATCTCCATCGACAATGGATCCATTGCGATCTCGGGTATCAACTGAAGACTCGCCTGGAATTCCTTTTCGAGGATGTTCGCGGTCCTTGGGATGCTCTACTATCTCGAAATCTTCGTCGTCGAGAAGGGGCTCCCTGCGGCTGGTTCTCGGGCGAGGGCCGTCTTTGGGCGAGTGGCGACCATCGTCGTCGCTGCGGCCTTTGGTAGGTGAGGGGGAAGTATCTCTTTCGTCCCTTGCGTCCTTGCCCCTGATTTTCTCATTCGCGGCAATGCCGATGGAGGCAGCTGCGATACCAAGCCCGGCAGCCACCTTGCCTCGTAGCTTTTCCTTCTTGCTCTCCTGTTCGTCATCCGAGACAGCAACTTCTTTGCCTTTAGTGTCTTTTCGATCGCGCGCGTCCCCATCCGCCCAAACGTCATGATCACGATCGTGGTCATGGTCGCGGTCGCGATAGCCTCGGCGGTCTAGGTCATAGTCGCGTCCACGGCCCTGGTCTCGGTCCCGGTCCCGGTCCCGGTCCCGATCCCGGTTTCGGTCCTGGTCTCGGTCTCGGTCTCTGTCCTGGCCACGGTCCCGCTCCCGGTCAAAGTCACGATCACGATCCTTGTCTCGGTCTCGGTCCCGCTCCCAGTCACGATCTCGGCCATGGTCCCGATCGTCATATCGCCTCGAGACGATATCTAGATCATCGTACGATCGTTTTCTCAGCTCAAGGTCGCCAAACTCTTTCCGGAGTTCCCGTCGATCTCGACGGATGTCCCGTGGCTGAGCCTCGTGGTGTCGTCGATGCTCGTCCACATTAGCCGGGTTAACACGAATCCCAAAGCCACGTGACGTGATGTTGCCGTCCTGGTAAAAATCGCGATCCTGGTCCCTGTTTTGGTCGCGGTAATGATCATCGGAATGATGAGGGAGCCGGACCGCCGGGTCTTGGATAAGGGAAATGGGGCGCGTGCGAGACGTCGCGCGGCGTTCAGGGCTTCTGGGAGTCTCTGGCGGCCCCGGGCGGCGTGCTAGATCAGGCGGGAGGGGCGCGGCCGGCGGCACGGGCATCCGAACACCAGCTCCATCGTATATCCCAGCAGCAGGTGTGCGGTTGACCTTGTCCAGGCCCCAGGTAGTCGGCGGCGGTCCCCGTTGCCGACGCTCGTTCTGCTCATACGGGCGAGCGAGATCAGTCGTCACGCTCACGGTCGGCCGGTAATATCGGTCTAGACTTTCGCGACGGCTCCGACGCGGCTTGTCCCTGTCCCTTTCGTGGTCAAGATCGTACCGCGCCAACTCGCCTGGCTTCGTGTATTCGAATCCCTCATCTTCGAACTCGAGAGTGCCGCCGCCGCCGCGGTGTGACGTGTTGTAAAGTACTGCGGGCCGCGACGTGCGAAAGGTGTCGGTGGCGCGCGGGCCGAGAAGCCTGTCGTGTTCGGTCCTGTCCTTCAAGCGCTGGTACTCTTCGTTATCGATCGCTGCGCCGTGTGGGTGTGCAGATCCACGGCCGCGGGATATCGACGAAGCAGGCTGGGCGTAGTACTGTCCCTCGTCGCTCGACCGATACGGGTCGCGTGACGGGCTGGTAGACCTTACACCGCTGGAAGCGTGTGAGCCTGCCGCATGCTTGGTGGTGACGATGATCGGAGGCCGTTTCGACGGGACCTCGTCGGAAGGCAACCGGTGGCCGCGGCCTCCAGTCTCTCTCACGCTGGTGCTCCGACCTAGTGGCTCCGTTCTGACGGCGTAGGTCGTCGTGGTTGGCGTGTGATCTCGGTGATAGTCGGCGACCGGCCGCGAGCTCAGAGGTTCGTGGTGCGGCGCTGGGATAACGGAGATATCCCCGCCATAGAGAGAGTTGGTGTAGCCAACGCTGGTGATGGGCATCGACGCGCGCGCAGGGTTGTAGAGGGGAGGCGACCGTCGATCGGGCGGCGCATATCTGTACCTGCTTGGGTCGGCCATTTCTGTTGTCCGTCGACCCCACCGGTCGCAGTGGTGTTGATGCGACAAGGAGCGCTCGTTTTCTCAAGTATCCTGAGAACAGCAAAAGGAGAGACGATGCCGTCTCCTGACTCACAACAGGCAATTGCAGGTGGGTTGTCAGGCACTCCACACACGCGGTGATTTGGAGAAGGAAAAAAAAAGAAACGCCTACCCTAGTCCCAGGAAAGAGCACGCCCGAGTTTCTAGGGAGGGATTGGGGGTGCGGCGCAGGAGACCTCCCTTCGCCGATGTCTAAGTAGGTCGGCGGGGTCCCAAAGCAAGGTGCAAGGTGGGGAGTGACCGCAATGGCGGGGTCGCTGAGAAGGAGACAAGGGTGTCTAGTCTGCAAAGCTCTGCCGCTGCTTGGACTGACCCCTGCTTTCTTTACTTCCTTGCTCTTCCGCCGGTATGCAACGTGATCAGCTAAGAACGGCTTCGAGGCCCGCTTATTGTATGGGATGGATTCGACTCGACGAGAGTTGACGCATCATCGGCGCCCGCCGAAGTCAATTCTCGCTGCGATTGGGCGAGCACGGGAAAATCTGCGAGGACGCGACGGCGCATGGACGGTGAGCCAGGAGCAAAGGCCGGCGAGAGGGCCGAATGGGAGGGAGGGCCATACCGCTCTGCCGTTATATGTGCGAGGTCTGCAAGGCCGTGGCCATCATGACAAGAACACTCCCCCCCGCTCTGCGGACGACGCTGCGCAGCAGGAAGGTGGCGTATCTGCCTGATGACCTCGAACCAAACGGCTGCCCAATCCATTTCTTAAGTCCCGCGTTCCCACCCCGCGCCTGGAACTTCATCATACACCCTACACTAAACTGAGGCATCTCCTCGACGGGGATCAGCAAGCCGCCGCCGTTGCTGACCGAGCTACCCTTTCCGGCTCAACTGCAGCTTAGAAGCCTCGGTGCATCGTGCTAGCCATGCTAGTGCAGCTCTCTCGGCCTTTGCTCCCCGGCCCTGAAGAGTCACAACCGTAGATTCTGCAGCCTTTTTTCTTGGTGCCGTGGAACAACTGCGGGCTGCGCGGCGAGACACCCAGAAGCTGCTCGGAGTCGTTGAAGGCTGCGGATAGCGAACGCGTGAGAGTGGGGCTCGCAGTGTCCCCAGTCTCTGGGCAATCGTCGGACAGACCTGAGAGCACAACCTGGAGCTTGCGCCGCTGCCCGGGTCGTCACGGCGTTCACCTTCCGGCCTGGTAGCGTGTTTAGAATCGCAGAATACCAGTAAGCGAAGGAATATAACGTCCAGGAACGACATCTCATCAGAGGTGGGAGCTCGGATTGCGAGGTCCATTCACCCTTACACTACGTACGTCCTGTTGCTAGTGGGCCATGACATGTCCCAGCAGGCGATACGACACTTACCGGGTGCCATTGCCAGTGGACACCAAGAACGTAGTTTGCCATGCTCTTCTCTCCCTGACCAAGCTTTAGGTCGCCTGCGGCACTTGCTGATGTATATGCAGTCACCGAAGGCAAAACTACGATTCGTGGCCACAAGTTGCATCTCGGATTTCCGATCACGAGAACCGGATGATCCACGACGGCAGGTTCGGCACCTCGTTGGTGGACCCTCCAACCTTGAACTAACAACAGCTCACCTTGGACCTCACACCCTCCTCCACAAAGCTGCACGATGTGTGGTGGCGAACAAGCCCGATGCGCCGCGCCCGTCCCCGGGCGTCCCGTTCGGAGTCTGCTATCCTTCATTTCCAGCTCGCCATAACTGCGCGCAGCTGACACCACGAAGGTTTGCTCGTTCATTCACAATAATGCTCTCTCGCCACACTGACCAATTACCAACAACTCGTTTATTTTTCTCCCTTTTACCACCTACGTAAGGCATGTTATGTTCCATTTTTGGATTGGGCACCAAAACGTCTCGACCCAACCGAACCCCCCATCTGCGCCAGGAAGCGTTGATGGGGGGCATCCTATATCAAACCACTGCTCGAGCCTTGTTCGCTCCTACCTCTCTTTCACAGCCGGCAAATGAAAAGCGCCGGCAGGACACCCTCCAATATGTGGCTCGGCTCCACCCGATTGGGGAATTTGGAAAAGTGACCCTTGTGTTTCCTCACACTTTGCCTCGCTCATAGGCCCTGAAGTTCTCGCAAAGAGCAAGGTGAGTGAGTACTCGAGCCGTCCCGGCGGGCGGTGGGTGGTGTGGTGTGTGGTGTAAGGAAGTCGCCTGACCGAATGTTGTCGCTGGTAATGTCGTCTGAAAGGCTGGGTGTGTCGGACACTCGTATTTTTTTGCTCGTCGACCATGGCGGCGGTTGTGGTGTACCGACATGAGGATCGAAAGCTGGTGTTCGTCAAAACGGAATGGAAGCCGTTGACTGCTGTTCATCAACTGTCGCGGACGTCTCGGTTCATCGACATATGCAAAGTGCAGTTTACTTATCCATACCCGAATGAGCAGACCATGCATGGCCGCAGTCAACGGATGAGATGCCTACATCAAATGGTGTGACCGTACCTTAATTATCGTGTAACTGAAGCTCGCGGCCGAACAAAAAGCAATGATTGAGCGGTTGGTGAAGCAACTACCCGGGCGAGCTACTGTTGATTTGATATGAGTTTAAAAAGCAAAACAATCTCTCGTAAATCGTCGTCCAGACGTTCAATATCCCCCAGGCACTATCCCCTAATATCACTCCATACTTGATACTATACCGAACGACAACAGAAAAGGATAGGGGCGTGACTTGAAACAAACAAAAATAAACGCTGGTAAATATAACACGTGGATGCCCCTACCCGTAGACAGGACCTATATCCCCAACCGGGCAACTTCCACCGGCGCTGAGGCATCAAGCCAGGCTACCCATGGGGTCCCAAAGCGGCAGTACGATTGCCTCGCTCTTGAGAACGTCACGTACCTCCTTGCTCAGGAACTTTGGGTCAATGACAGCCTGGTACACAAATTCAGACATCCAGTCGTCACTCATGACAAACCACCCGTGATCGCCAGCCGCGGCACCCCATGAGTTCTGTACCCTCCAGCGAACTGTCTCTCCAGTCGTTTCGTCGACATGGACTGCAGTCAGAACCATTGCATGTGTCATTTGGGACTCGCCAGTTCGCAGGCGGGACGCTTTGTCCATCCCCAGGAGAGACACATTGAAGCCAAGCTCATAGTCAATGAGTGTCAGATCCATTATTCCCGATTGGGTGTTGCTGAACTTCCCCACGTCTGAACCGAAGAAAACGGGCAGGCCGGCCTTCAGCATGGAAACACATGCCGTCTTGAGAACATCAATGTCGATGTTGATGTAAGTGATGGCACGACCTAGTGAGAAATGTCAGTTAGTTACTCTTCTGTTCAGGCTCTCCCCGATACATCCAGGGCAGTCATAAATGACCAAAAGGAAGGGAAGTAGTTTGACATACCGCCGACGATGTTGCCGAGGCGGTCGACTGTCAACAAGGTCAAGGGATCGTGGCGGGGATCGTGCACTAGTGAGACCATCTGGGCCACAGTTGACGAGGTGATGCGGAAGCTGGAACTGTAGATATCCGAGGCGAAACCCTTTGGAGTCGCCCGCACGGTGCGAGCCTTGCCAGCCTTGTCAACGAATTCCCAGGTGAAGACATTGTCAATGGAAGGTGGAGGTCCAAGGGTCAATGTAAGGATCGTGTGGATTTCCCTCATCATCTTGGCCTTGGCGCTGGAAAGGATCTCCGCTGTTGTCGAAGGCGTGCGAAGCATCTTACGGAGAATCAAAGCATCCTCTCGAAGCTTCGTGAAGATGATGCTGTTGATGATGCCGCTGCTGCTCGCGTTGTAGCTATCGGGGTAGAGCGTCTGAGGGATCAATCCATATTTCTCAACGAGATTGTAAACCATGTCCCACTATCAACAATAGTTAGCCATTTATCTTACAAGCGGTTATATTGCACGAACCTGCCCTCCGTCACTCAGGGGTTCTTTGACCAATGTCTGAACGAGTCTCGAGTCGAGGTCATGGTCGGCGGTCGAGATTATTTGCTCCAGGAACCAGTTACTTTTCTCCAGTTTATCCCAGAAAAACAGATAGGCCTGTGAGAGCTCGAACGACTCTAGGTTATACTTTTGCATCAAGGCAACGCGGAATACGTTCGTCGATGCGAAAAGCCAGCATCTTCCGGACGATCGCTGGTTTGTGATCGGGCCGCCCTCGAACGGAATCTTGACGTTGAACACCTGCTGCTCGGCGATCTTGGCCGCGCGCGAGGTCTATGAATATCAGCGAATATTGTCCATTTTTCTTATGTCCGAGGAGGAGTGGCCATGCCAGGACTCCCGAGATAAGAGGGAAAAAGGACAAAACGGCAAACGATTCTCTCCAATCGGGCACTCACCAAGACATCGCGAGGATTGGCCGCACTCAAGGCAGACAGCGCAAGTCTGGAAGCCGAGCGTTAGCCAGAGCAGGGCGTTTATTCTCCCCGCAATGTATATCTCACCGATTCTTTGGGTCATCAAGGAGCGCATCCTGCCATTTCGCCATCTCCGAGACGGAGACGGACTCGGGCTGGCGGGACTTCGCGGCTGCATACGCCTTTTCACTGGTCTTGCCATCTGAAATGTAGTCATATTCATCGTCCACGGGGTCTCTGTTTTCAAGTTGAAGACTCCGGAGACGGTCAAGAACGGCCTTCTCATGGGCGGTTGCATCAGCGGGGAGTTTCGACTGATAAGAACCCATGGTTGCTTGATGAGTCGCAAATATACCCGACCTTCAAGATATTCAAGCAGGAAGCTCAAAATCACTATGCGAAGAGTGAGATGGGCCGGTCTCGAGATGTTCTTTCGGAAGAGATATATTCCAAGTTACGGAATACAGTTGGGGCGAGTCCCTTGATGGCTCGGAGATGGTAGTCGCCGATAAAGGAAGAAGGCTGTCTCGGACAAGAGGGGCAAGTCGTCAGCTGCCATCCAACCTTCGGCAATCGCCAGGAAAGGCATCCGGCCAACAGACCTACGCCAACCATTAAAACAAAACGGGCAGGGCACACATCCAAATCACCAGTCGATTGGGTTTGGTGCACAATACCCAAGATGAAAGCTACGGTGTAGCTTAGTGCAGCTTAGTGCGACAAGCAGGGCTACAACTGCCTGAACAACTAGACCGAGCAAACCCAAGGGGCGACAGGTTCACGAAGAAAAATCAGAGCAACTCCATCCATTACAGTTCATATACATGGGGGAACTACCAGGGCATAGCCTTCTGAACTAACTATCCAAGTCACCTCCAACCCATTTCCAATTTTGTCCAATCTGAAAGACGAGATACATCATGCCCGGGATCCACAGAAAATGCAACCACAGCACCAGACCAGTGCCCCAAGCAATCGCTCTATGAATCTATTACACTCGAATCCGGCGATCTTGTTTTGAAAGTCTCGACCGAATGGCACAAGATACTTAGAGACGAGATCCGTGCACAACCTTCATGTCGACAGCCATCTCGCGACCGTTGTCGCTGACGACGAGGACACGAACGCTGCCGCGGCCAGACTCGAAAGACTTCTGGAGACGGTTCCAGAGGCTGCTCTGGTCAATGACAGGCAGGTTCTGCTTGACATCGCCAGTCTCGGTCATGGCGACGATGGAGCCCTCCTGCATGTCGAGCACGCGGTACTGCTTGAAGACGGGGCCGAGCATGGTCTGGACAACGACGCTGGGGGCGGGGTTGGAGACAAACGACGACTCCTCGTGGAGCTGCTTGGTGAAAAGGTCAACACCAAGATAGCGGTGCTGGCCGGTAGCGGACGAGGTCGAGATACGAATGACCTGGCAGGGGCGGCCCTGGAGGATGAGGATGTCACCCAGGCGGATATGGTGGCACGGGATGGTCACAGTGTTGGGCGTATAGGCGTCCTCAGACGAGGACACGCGGGAGCGACCGCGGGTCTCGCGGGGCTCGGCAGCCTCAACGCGGTCATGGCCTTCATGATGGTGCAACACCTTGTCAGCAAGCTTGTGGAGTCCATGACGGAGGGAATGGTAGTGACCTGGGGTTAGAAGTGAGTACACGACTTAGGTATACATGTGGAGCAGCTTGCTCAAAAGGAGAAGAGACTTACCATCTTCATCGTAGTAACCCATCTTGGATTTTTGGGTGCTGGAAGCGGTGGAACGGGGAACGTCGACGGTCTCTTCGGTGAACTTGACGTCCGACTTGTGGAAGACGGAACGGGGAGCGGGGGGATCGATAGTCGACTCGCTGACGCGGACCGACTCCTTGTAGGTGGGTGTGTGGCGGGCAGCGTCGACGGTAGTCTCGTCGATACGAATGCTCTCCTTGAAGATGGGGCGGCGGCTAGGGACGTCAACAGTGATGCCGGTTACGTTGACCTCGTCACGGTAGTTGGGCTGGAAGCGAGAACGGTATTCACGTTCGGCGACGTCGATGACGGAGTTGTGAGGGCGGTGAGATCTGTCGATCTCAATACGGGACTCGGTGTAGGATGATTGGGGTCTATAACGCGAGAGGAAGTCAAGTCAGCTCAAGACTTTTCTCGTGTTATGGGGCGTCGCTCGGCCGACAGCCCTTGCTTCGATGTGATAGGGAACCCCCCAGCTCTGAGGGTGGAGATGACTAGCGTGGAAAAAAAGCAATTGGTGTTTTCGCGCGAGAACCAATGGTCAAGCTGAGCAATTTGCCCAAGCTGAAACCTGGCTAGCTTCCCCATTTCACTGGACAATTGGCCTCTCGAAAGATGCCCAACCCCTCCGGCGAAACTGGCCACACAGCAATTGACGAGAGAAAACAGCTGTTGCTTACTTGGTGTGATGCTCCTCGCGATGGTACTCTTGACGGATACCGGGACGGTGGTGTCGTTCCTCTTCACGAGTGATGCGGACCTCTTCTTCGCTGAAGCGACGCTCTCCGCGAGGAGGTAGTTCGACTTGTGCTTGGAAAGAAGAGTGTTGACCTTCCCGTCCGGCGTGCTGGGGGACTTTGATCTCTAGCTCTTCGTGAGTGTGGGTTTGGGTGGCGGTCTCAGTATCCCTGTATGATGACGGGAAGATACTGAAGGGGACCGGGACGCGGGCTTCAAAGTCCAGGTTGGCGACCTTTGACGCGAAGAAGAGTCTTCTTTTCGACCTTCCGAATGACGAAAGGAGGACAAGAAGATCCTTCTTGCTTCTTGTGAAAAGAAGTCGAAAGAAAGGAGTTGAGAAAACGGTCAGTGAAAGACCCGTTCTCTGAAGCTCTAATTTCTATCGAATTCTTCGAAAGTTGGAGGTGATCTGGTGGTTGAGTTGAGGTGGTTGTAAGAAGAAGATCAGAATGGAAGTAGGAGTGCGCAGCTGCACGAGCGAGGGCCAGTTCAAATATTGGGCGGAGTGCTTTCGGCCCTGCCTATCTGGTTGTCTGGGGGGCCCGGGTTTGCTGGGTGGCAGGGGTGATGCGGACGACGGGCGATGGGGAACGAGTTCGATGAGCGAGAGCGAGGCCAATGGGACGGAGCAAATTGCTGTGTGGCCGCCCAGGCGCCGGGGTCGACGTGTGCGGACAGGCAATGGCCAGAGAGCTCCAGAGCTGTCTGTTTACATGGTGTGGAGAACTGTTGTTTATCGGCCGCCAATGAGGACTAGCGGCCCCAGTTTTCTCCCCACGACACCGCCCCTGATTGCTCGGCTGCGGCCGGGCCTTCCCCAGCCCCCTGTCAAACTCGTTTCCTGGGGTCCATCCAGCGGTCGCAAGCTACCAGCCAGCAAAACGCGTCCGCCCAATTTGAGCAAGGAGCTGTTTGATGGGAGCTGAAAGCGCCGAATCGCGTTACCCGCGACGCTGCATCCATCATCCCTCCACCTGTCGCTGGGCGAGGCCATCCACCTCAATTCGGAGGAAGATACGATGGTTCTCTCTGGTGTTGGAGTGTATAATTTGCCTTTTCGAACTGCTGATTTGGCATCATCAGAGCAGCAGCACAACAGCAACCCCCCGAACAGGCACCTCTGGATTGCGAGTGTGATGATCCGCCCAATCTCGCGAGATGGCGAGTTGCTCCACTCACAGCTGCACATGAGCGCCACGGTCCATGGGCCCCGCGCCGGCTGACGAGCTAGCTAGTGTCCAAGACAGGGGCAGGTCAGGGAGCACCGCAGAAGATCTCGGGTGCTTGTGCTGCCTCGTTTGCCCACTAGGTGGGCAGCCAATGGCGCCTGATAGGGTGGCTGGGAGGTTGTGCAAGCTTTGTCAACCCCCCTCGGCCGCGGCAATGGAGTCTGCGGGCAGAGGACAAGATGTGCAGATCATCAGCGCTTCATGCGATCAATTGGTGGTCAAGATGGCCTCCCAACCTCTTCCCACGCTGCAGCTGTGCTTCAAGCCTCGTGGGACGTGGCGATTGGGTTGTCGGCGATGAAGCCCCTCCGAGCTCATGCACGGCCTAAACTGACCCAATTGGTGAGACCAGGGCGAACGAGGCCAACGTCGCGCTTGTCCGGCCGTTCCACCAGGCTGTCGGTCTGGCTGTCAGAGCCGTCATTGCAAACTTAACTGGCCACCAGTGAGACAACGGGGTCTCCCGTTTGCCGTTGTTGAGCCTAGTTCATATGTTCCTGCCCCAACTCTCTGTTTTCACGCCTGTGGTCTGCCTGTCCGGAGCGAAACGGGAATGCCGATTTCCATCCTCCTGGGCTGCCGAGGCCCCCAATGCCAATTTCTCCACCCCCAGCCCACCAATAAAGCCATGTTGTCATGGCAACAACTTTGCCCCTGAGTCTCCCGATCTTCGCTAAAGTGGGCCCAAGCATCATATCCGGGCCAGTCCGCTGTGGTACAGTCAACCCTCTCTATAAGAATACGGTTCCATTAGAATAATCGCTTTGTAAGAATAAAATCTCGGCCCCCGTAAGAATTTGTATGGCAAATAAGAATAACCTGTTTATTGGAATTA
>Ga0247760_1000164_pt1 | contig 71677 bp, 85 predicted proteins | sample UWRJL171409R4_FD_179936 | JGI IMG/M metagenome (GOLD analysis project Ga0247760, IMG submission 179936) | Plant litter microbial communities from Arlington Agricultural Research Station in Wisconsin, United States - UWRJ-L171-409R-4 | ecosystem: Environmental > Terrestrial > Plant litter >... | reverse complement strand
CCCCCCTTGTCCGAAATTCCGGTGGATCGCCCAATGAGAAGGCAGGGAGGTGTGGGTAGAGTTTCCTTTTGTCAAGCTCCAACACTCTAACATGGGCAACAAAGGCACAAGCACATCGTCGACCGCGGGTGATCGAGCCCGCGTCCGGGATGTGAGATGCGCATTGCACTAGCCCCCAGTGATGCCTTGTCGGTCGTCGCCGTTTTGTATGTACCGTCGCCTTATTGTGTCTTTTTTGCGGTGTTTCGCCGTTCGTTTATTCGTGGTCATGAGGTACTCCCCTCAGCTGCCGTCCGCTAGCTGCCCGCCCGCCCCTGCGATGTGATGGATGTCGAGGATGTTCCCACACATACATTGCCGCCTTAACGCTCTCTGTGCCGCTTGTACAGTGCATTACCGCCGTGCGCAGGGGTTTTTTTTCTTTGTCGCTGCCGTGGTGGTGAAGGGAAGGGAAGAAAGTAGAGTAGCTATCATTATGGGGTTTCTTTCGTTTGTGGTGCGGTAAATAGGTATCGTCATATCGGCGTCGATATACACCCCCTCCCGTGCGTCTATCTCGTTCCGTAGTGCGTTTCGTATCGTATTATCCTCGCCCGGCAGCGACTCGACTTTGTGGGCAGACAAAAAAGTGCTAGTACTGCTGGTGATACGCCGCCGCCGCGGGCTCTTCAGCCCATCCGCTGTAGCGATCGACCATCTCGTCGTAGACTCCCACGCCCATGCCCCCTGTTGGTGCCGCCGGGTGGGGGTATGGGTAGGCTGCGTCTACCTCGTAGGGGCGACTGCTGCTGCTGCTGCTGCTGCTGCTGCTGGGCGCGCCAACGCGGTGGAGGTCGGGGATTAGCAAGTCGCTGCTGTAGGTTGGCTCGGGGGTCATCGGCTCGTCCACACCCGATTCGGGGCTGTGGGTGTGGGCATGTGGGTGTGCGTAGTCGGCGGCGTAGAGCGGTGGATGTGTTGGGTAGTCGAGGTAGGCAGTGGCGGCGGCGGCGGCACCGTACGCGGCTGCGTCGCCTATCATAGACGGCATGGGCTGGTGGCGTGCGTGGAGTTGGTGGTGAGCGGTGGAAACAGTAGCGTTGTAGTGCTGCTGCTGCAGACCCTGCATGGGGGAGGAGGTGGTGTTGTTGGGGTGCGAGTGGTGTCGACTACCGCGCAGCCTGCTGCCGTTGCTGCTCCCTATTTGGCCGTGGCCTTGGGACCCCTTTTTGCCGCTCCCACCGTGGATACCGGAGGTCGAATGCCCCGATGCCGCTGACGGGCCGCCGACTTTTGGGTGTGCATCTCGGCTGCGGCTGTAGGCGCTGCCGTGTCTGTGTTGGTGTCGTGCGGTGCCCTTGCTGCGGTAACGCGTTGTGCTCATCACGCCGCTCTCAGCGAACTGCGGTTCGAGATACCACTCGGTTGACTTGGCGTTCTTGTTATCGCTGATGACCGCGTCTGACGAAAGGCATATCCTACCGCTCCCGTCGAGGTCGTCGGTGTTGTAGGCGCCGCTGTGTCGGCGCTCGCGCTTCGTGAAAGCCTAAATTGTCAGCGCATTTGTCGTCTAGCAGAGCAAGGAATACTGACCATGTTCATGCTGAGGTTGTGGCGGATGCTGTTCTGCCAACCCTTAGTGTCGGACTTGCCCTTGTCCGTGTTCTCGCGGAACCACTGGTACAGGTCTTGCAGTGTCATAGCACGCCGCGGGGTGCTCATGAACGCGCGGTAGATGAGCTGCGCGTACGGCTCTTCTTGTTTACTGTTCGAAACGTTGCCGGGCGTGCCGCCACCGCTGGTTGGGCTGTTGACGGTGCTACTCTGCGGGCTGTGGCAGTGTTGTCTGGACGTGATATCCTTAGGGTAGTGAATAGCGCCCGTGAGGTCATCGCCCGGTTCTGAGGCGGGGGCTGGGCTGGGCAGGTCCGTATCTGCCTTGAGGCCGCCGAGAGAGGAGCTGCATGCGGACAAAGGGCGTGCGAGATCCGACACGGGAAGTCCATCAGGCACGGCCATCGGATATGACGCTGTCTGGTAGATGCCAAAGCGACCATCCTGGACGTGGAAACTGGACTCTGAGCTGTCGAAACTCTGATTTGAAGCGTACATCCCTGTTGTTGGGTATGAGGTAGCTGATGGGAGGTAGATCATGTCGGAGTCTCTTAGCGGGAACCCGCCAGATTGCTGGCTCTGTCTCGAGAGATGGCTCGCAAGGCCGTTGTTGTTTGCTGGCTCCCACGAGAGAGAGCGAAATTGATCTGGCGAGCCCCAGCTGCTGCGTGGCGAAGACTGGTTGGAGCAGACCTGAGAAGGAAATACAGCAGCTGTGGGGGAGCTGTGCAGAGCGTAGTGCTCGAAGCCTGCCTGGCTCTCGGCAGCCACGTTGAACTGAGGCCCACCTTGGCAGTAAAAGCTGGTGTTTGTTACGAGATTCGGTGTCTGTGTCGTCCGCTCTGTGGCCACAGAGAAGTCCATGTCTGGCTCCGTCTTCAGGTAGTGTGGTATTTGCGGGGGGGACTGCGAGGAGGCTTGCTGGTGTCTCGGGTCGGTGGTAGGCGTAGCGGAAGTGGCGGGAGGCGAGGCGTTCCGTTGTTTAAGAATCTCTGGATCCATGACAAACGAAGCAAGACAGGCACGCGGGATGCGAGACGGGGAGAAGGGGGTCGGGGATTTAAGAAAGAGGCAGATAGATGCTCTCGCGGTGCGGCTCCTGTAGCGAGACACTGTGGCGCAGGGAGGATGGAGCCCTAGAACACGGACCGAGATGCGGGAGGTCTGGACAATGCACGAGTCTAATGTCGAGAATATAATAGCCGCAAGGCGGGATGAATGGAAAGAGAGGCGGTGGTGTCGTGGTTAAGACCACGGCGTCTGTTGGCTTGAGGTGCGCTTGAGAGGATGGGTGTGATTGGCGGCTGATGTGTGCGGCTAGGGAAGAAGGGGGGTGTGTGTGGAAAGAGATCTTGGTGACAAGGGGCGGGACGTATGCAGATGGGCCGAAAATGTCTGCTCTATGCACTACGACGGACCCCGGGCTTGGGAGACTGATCTGACCCTGGGGAATTCAGGACGCCAGGGCGTGCAACCAGGCATCCAACGCCTCTGGCCTGATGAGGTTGGACTGTTGAGGAAGAGGGCAGAGCAGGGCAGGGGTCGAGGGTCGAGAGAAAGGCAGTACTGCGTCAAGCGCGGTCTGGAATCTGGACGTGGAGGCAGACCAGACCAACGGCAACGACTGGCGCGGCGGATAGACGCAAGATGGAGATGGGGGAAGGACAATCTGCCAACGCACATGGGCAGCAGGCTGTTCTGCTGCTGCTGCTGCCACCGCTGCTGCTGGCTGACTGGGTGTTGTTTGGTCTGGATGACCAGGGCTCTACCTGACCGGGCGTCAGGAGAGGGCGGGCGCAGCTTGTACCTCTTGAGTGTGCGCTACCTGAGATGGGATCAACGATGGGTCATGGAGGCATGTATCCACAGAGGCATCGCCAGGTATTGTGCCATACAAATAGGTAGGCACAGAGCACGGATGATATGTGTGCGTCCACTTTGTGTGCGCAACGCAGCAACAGTGTAAGGTAGCAGAAGTACATGTAGCTGGTACTGCCATGTTTTTACACACTGCGTCTGCGTGTGCGTGTGCGGCTTGTGTGCTGTACGAAGTAGCCCGTACCGGGAGCAGCGAGCAAGAAAACAGCGAGCAACCAGCGGCAGGTGGCCCGTGGAAACAGAGGGGATGCAAGTTGCAAGGGCCAGGTGCAAACGCGAGACGGAAGAGAGAGAGAGAGACTGGAAGCGTGGCGCTTCTCCATCGCAGCCATCGATGGGATGCGGGCAGTAGTGTGTAGGCAGGGCCGGCAGGCCAAGCAGGGCCAGACATGGATGGCAACCATGGGTTAATGTCTGGTACCTGTCGGCATGTACTGTACAATACCCGCGTACAGGTACATCAAGCGATGCACCACGCCTTATACGCTCCCCACGCCGTGCCCACTCTCCACTTGGTCACTGGTCGCTGGTTCTGGTTGCTGGTCACCGCACTGGCAGCACCCGCTTCGGGCAGGGCTCTGTGCTGTGAGCTATGCCCGGAAGAATTAGAAGAATGCGGGTTGGCGATTGCATCATGTTTCGTTCGCAGTGCAACAGCCAGGCCTTGCCGGCACACCCAGACCCCAGGTCAAGCCACAGCCAGAAATGGCGGGAGGTGGGAGGTAGGCGGGCGGAATATGACCAAAAAAGCCGACAGGGGGGCCGTTGCTTGTGCTTGGTTGGTGCGGCGCGCGCTGCTGTCAACCGAACGAATTACCCCTCCCACCAACCGGTCCCCTTCTCCCCCCACCGAGAAGAAACTTGATATCTCGAGGCCGGCCGTCACCGCCAGCGGTGGCGGCAGCAGTAGCTACCCATACGCGCATCATGGCGGTGACGGCGAGCGCGCTCAGCAACAATCAGATTGTTGCTGTTCTATGCCCTTGTGATGCTGCAGCTTGACACTCGATCGCAGCGACTTCGGTATACGTCATGCGCGGAAGCAGTGCTGTCGCCCGCGACCAAAGGCCCGCCATCGGTTCATCGCGCCGTTGCTGCTGCTGTTGCTGCTACTCCCGCCAAGTCGGCCGCCGCTCTTCTGCCCTCACGCCAACGGCGCGAAGCTGTCGGTGAGGCCAGGAAAGGCGGGCGGACAGTTGATTCCATTTCGGCAAGTTGCAGGTGGGCAGGCCTCTGAAACAACCAATCACCGCGCCTGGCAAAACAACGGATGGGCCGTTGGTCCTTTGGACCCATTGGCGATGCGCACAGCCGAAGTTGTCGAGGCAGACTGCACCGTGCAGTGAGCTCGTAATCGCAATATCTTCAAAGTATGCAGGGCATGTTTCATTCTAGAAGGTATGTAGAAGCATGCCATGTTCATTTCGTTCCGATCCTGATGCTTGCCTCCGCGCGCAAGCAGATGCCATGCGTGTTAGCCCCGCGATGAGAAGGCAGCAATCCCGATCCTGTGAGTCTCTCCACCGTGCTTGCTGCTGCTCGCTTGTCCGTCGTCCTGTCATTACACGCCGCTCGTCTCGTCTCCGTGGCAAGCGCGCAGAGCACGCATCCACGCTACTGTGCTGCCGGTCATTCCCATCATCGATCAGGGTCAAGCGAAATACTAACGGAAGGCGCAATCATGTTTCACACTGCTCAGCCGGCAGACAGCATCGCCATACATGACGGAAGTGGGTGGGAGCCCTCAACGTGGAAGCAGCGGTGCTGCCCGGCGGGAAAGGCGAGGCGATGATCCCGGGAAGCCGTGTCACCGAGTGGAGAATGCCTTGAGCGATCCCATTTTGCCGGCCGCCGCTGCGCTACGAGCGGTCGGTCGGTCTGAAGCGGCCGTCTCCGGTCCTTCACACATACTTGGTCTCCGAAACGGGCGCGTGCCGCCAGCTAAGCCCACCGCACCCGCTTGACCCGAGTGAAGCTGCGAAGAGAAAGTACGGCGCTTCGATACCAGGTGCAAGCCCCGAGGGGTTACTTTCTGTAGTAAATCTGTAAAATAATAATAAAAGCAGTCAGCGAATCTGCGGTGATACCCCTTGTTCCCTCACCGGACTGCAACGAACCTTTTTGAATTGGAAGTGAAGTTGGAGAATGCCCTGACAACACTAGTTAGCCTATACTGGCCATGGAGAGACGGCCGTGATAGCAAAGCAGGGAAGGAGCATGAAGCCAGGGAAGAAGCATGATTTGACCACGCCAGCGACCAAGCTCTCAGCCGACAAGCGCGTAAATCGTGGCGCTTGTCGTGGCGGGTGTTTGATGGCTTGTATCTGCGCTCGACGACTGAGAACTTGGTCGCCTTCTTGGCGGCCGACGCACCCCACAACGACTCTAATTTGGGATGGGGAGCGCATTGGGATCTAAGACATACCTTATCGAAGCTGCTCTTGAATCCTCGTTCCTTCTTGGCGCTATAGTCCCACTCCCTATCCACGATCCGGAAAGCAATATCTTCATAGGGCGGACCGGCGATGAAGCGGATCAGACAGGTGTCCTCCTTGCCCGCAGGGGCGAAGGACTCGCCTCTCCGGCGGCCGTGCTCTCGGATGATCTTGAAAGTTGGTGCCTTCGTCTTGTCGATGAGGTCTGGGTAGAAGATGTTGAACCGGTAGCCTTGGACGACCTTAGGGGGCGGGTTGTCGTGGTCGTAGTGCGTTTGGTTGTACTTGTTCCACTCGTACCCCATCTGCACGCGGTTGAAGTAGCGCGGCTTTCGCGGTCGATACTTGTCGGCCCAGAGAGGCTTTGTGGTACTGGGGATGGCCTCCTCGCTAGTGAAAATCTCTTCGCCTTCGCCAACACCCCGCGCCACTTCACGGTCGTAGAGGGCCTTCGTAGCCTGCGAGAAGTCTTCGTTTCCAGTCGATGCAAAGCGGGCGGTTCCTGGGGGCGGGGCAGATGTGCTCTGAGACGAAGAGGACGCTGTTGCAGCTGGCCGTGTCACAGGTTTGCCAGGCCCGGGGGCGAAGTTCCGGGTGGTGGTGGGCAGGCCATCGGACTCCTCCAGCGCCTTTGCCTTATCCGGGTCTCGTGGTCTCAGCAGCTCGACCCTGGCAGCTTTGATTGCCTGGCAGACCTTGTTGAGCTTCGCTTTGGCCTTGAACACCAGCAAGCTTTTCAACAGTTCCTCCCAGTAGTCCGTATCGATGGGCTCGTTTGATGAAAGCTTCGCCTTGATCTGCCTCTCCAGCGCCTCCAGCTGCTCGAGCGACTTGGGGCTCAGGATCTTGTCGACGTCGGAAGCCACAGACGCCAGGGCTCTCCCTTCGGGGCCGTGTGGCTTAAGCTTCTGGCGCCGGTGGGCACAGAGCGCCAGCAGCGCCGTCCAGTATTCCTTGTTCCTCGCATTGGCCTCGAGGGTCTGGTATGAGCGCATGTCTTCGTCAAGTTCCTTGAGCTGTTCCTCCTGGAGGCCCTCCAGTACCTGCTCAGGTGCAGGGACGTCTATCTCCACATCATCCTCGTCATCGTCAAACACGTCGCGGTCGGAGTCGATGAAGCGTAAATTGAAGGCGAGATAGTCGATGGGTTTGGCACGGAGTTCGCGCACGCGGATGTCTGCCTTCCTCTTGGCCTGTTTGAGAACGAACTTGTCCTCGTCAGCGACAAATTGCTCTGACTGCTCATCCTGGGTGAGGTATCTGCTGCCCGAGGCCGTAGCGGCGGGCCTTGTGTGGGCCGGGCGCGCGGGCTTGGAGATGCGGCCGCCGGGATCGTGACGTGGGGCGGTGATGTCTCTGCCCACGGGTTTGCGTGGAGACCTCGCCCCGTTGATCATAGCTAGCCGGTCGGGATTCATGGCGGGCGATAGGCGGCGTGTTAAGTTGAGAGAGCGAGCAACGGCCGTTTCGAAGTACTGTTGGGCGTGGAATATTTGGTTTCGGGTGATGACAGAAGGATTGAAGGCTTGTTCGGCAACCAGGAGCCGCAAGCGTGGGGGGAGATGGGTGCTTGAATTTCCGGGGAAAATGGGCGGTGAAGAAGGGCAGAACGGGCATGACCTCAACGCCAAGACCTAGGCAAGCCGTTCGCGCCCGCCTGCCGCCCAGCCGCCCCGCTGTGGTGCTGCACTGCTGCCGCCGTCGCGCATTCGCGTTCAATTGCGGCGGTCCACACCATTCAGCCGACATCGCCGAAATCTCGTTGCGCATCACATTACCTGCGCACTACACGCCAGCGGAACCCGACGCCTGCAGTGCGGCTACAATGCGAATGACGGAGCGGCCCGACAGCATGACGCTTGCATAGCATAGCAACGGGACACCAGGAAGCGGAGAAGTGGGACCCGTGGGACCCGGACGCAATGGAGGCTGTTTACAGCATCGGCAACCAAGGCCGCATCATGCGCCGGCTGCTGGGCAGGCCAACTGTCGACGCCTCGCACGAATCTGCTGGCGTGACCAGCTCGCCTCTATCCGCCCAGTACCGCCCGTCGGCCTCGCAGAATGCCGTCCATCTGGCTGGAGCCCCAATTGCCTGTCTCGACCGGTCGCCGAACGGTCTCTCCGCTGTGCTCGCCAGCCGCCACATCCTCAAAACAGTCAATTTCGATGGGCTCGCCATCCGCGAGGGCGTCGACCTGCGTGCCCTGCTCGCGAATAACTCGGACCAGCTCTCCATCAGAGACGTGAAATGGGGTACGGGCCATGGCAGCTCGACCATATTCACCGCCTGCGCCGGCGGTAAGATATTTCAGTACGATCTGTCGCGCGCCGGCGCCAACGCGAGCGGGGGCCAAGGCATCGACTTCATTCAGACTCGCGAGGACTCCCGCCAGGTGAATACGTTAGACATCAACCCCCACCGCGGCACCTGGTTACTCTCGGGCAGCCAGGACGGCATCGTGCGCTGCTTCGACATCCGCACGCCCCTGCAGACGCGCACCGGCCTCACCTTCCGCGCCATTCAAGCCTTCAAGTGCAACGCCGACGGTGTGCGCCAGGTCCAATGGTCGCCCAAAGATGGGTTCTATTTTGCCTGCGGCACAGAGCAGGGCGTTGTGCTGAAGTGGGACATACGAAAGGCCAGCGCCCCTGTGTTGAGGATCAACGCGCACGACAAGACGTGTTCGTCTATCGCTTGGCATCCCGATGGCGACCATCTTGTCAGCGCTGGTTGGGATAGCAAGTGCCATGTTTGGGACCTTTCAAAGACGGCCGACAAGAGACAGAAGCCAAAATGGACCATCTCGACTCCCGCTCCCGTTGCCACCCTCGCATGGCGCCCTGGGCAGTGGTCCGCCACAGCGCAGGCTAAAAGGGCTTCTCAGATTGCTGTATCGTACGATGAGAGCAGCCAGAAGAGGCATGGTATCAACGCGGTGCATATTTGGGATCTAGCTAGACCGACTATGCCCTACCGTGAGTTGCAAAGGTTCGAAAGCTCGCCGAGCGCGTTGCTCTGGCACGACCAGTACCTCCTCTGGACGGCCGGTCGGGATGGCCTGTTCAACCAATGCGATGTTACATTCGCGCCAAAAGTGATTGACCGCCAGGCTGTCTCTACACTCTCATTTTCCTCCCGCGGCGACGTGCTCATGTTCCTTGACGAGCGTGCCCCATCGCATCGTCCTCGGCCCCACATCCTGCAACACGAAGGCACCCCCTTGGCCTCCTACAGCTCGAGCCCCGCAACACCTCGATTCAGCGTCAGTCGTAGTGATTCCGAGGATGACGTGATTGGTAGCTTCCTGGGTCCCCGTCGACGTGGAAGTCGGAGACGCCGCCCAAGTACTCGGTCTGCCGCCAACCTCAGCACCACACCTCCCACTGGCCCCGGGATGGACGAAGTTCTATCACTCGAGCAGACAATCAAAGTCACAGGAACTTACAAGCCACAACAAGCCATGGCCATCGGCCATGTCCCTGCTGGTGCTAACGTCGACGTCTACGAATACTTGACAGTCAACTACTTGGAAGCATTGCACCAGCACTTGCCTTGCGTCCCGGGTGCGAAGCCTGTACCGGATCGAATTAGCAAGATACTACAACACTACGCCAGTGCCGCAGAGAAGGTAAATCAGTTCCGTCTGGCGCAAACCTGGCGAATCCTCGCGTACGGCATTGGCCTGGTACTTCGTCGGCGCGCTCAATATCATTTTGAAACAAGAATGGAGAGCCTCAGGACAACATTCTCCAAAAAGAAAAGCGAGGCCAAGCTAAAACCGACTGGCCATGGCCTCGAGATGTCCATAGACTTGTCGGTAGATGGCGAAGTAACGCCGCGTAAGGTCATGTCATCGAGCAGTCTCGACAGCAGAGCTGCACACTCAATGTCTTTGATCGCGAGGGAATTGGAGAGCACATCTAACGTTCCTACTCCCCTCGCCCGACCAGTGCCTGACGACCCCGAGGTCGACTACACTCACGGAACCGGACGGGGCAAGAAGTTGACACCAATAATTGAACCAGAGAGCTTCACACTGCCTCCGGCAATACACGAACACTCACTGGACAAGCGAAAACGCTTGGATTCGGAGCCCCTGTCTGTCGTGAGCCACGGCAGCGCAAATACCCAGGCGAGCACCGAAGGGTATGACTTCTACGACACAGACGCCATTGCGAAAGCTGTGGACGTCCCTTCTGCAAAGCCGTTGATCCCCCCAGTGCTCGATTTCGGAGGACCTAGCTCTCCCAATCGGCTACGCAAGCCGGTTCTGAGGCAAGACTCGGACGATAGCTTTGCTCAAGTCTTCTCCATCTCCGACGGGAGTAGACGCACCACAGGGTTAACCGGCTCTTCCGATGGCAGCGTTCCTAGTGGCGTAGCCATTGCAACCGCGGGGTCGAGCGAGGACGGTGACTTCGGAAGCCGAATTCGCGGCAAACACATCCAACACTCGCCAAGCGCCCATATCGGATTTCCTGTCCGCAGGGTGCTGGAGAGGACCGACACAAACTTCAGCGCCTTCACAGACGAACACAACCTGATCACACAAACCACCAGTGACAGTTTTGATTCGCCGTACCGCTCCCAAACCGATACCGACTTCCAGTTGGGGTCTCCTGAATGGAACCCTCTTTCCATTGAGATTGACGATCTGGATGACGACCATCGATCTCCATACATCATCGAGAGGGATTATCTCTGCTGGTCCGACGATCCTCCGTACCCCCACCCACTATCGTCGTCTACATCTCCGGCGCAACCCTTCCCGCCCCTCCAACCCTACACCCTCATCTCTCGTGCACTCGCATTCGAAGCGAAGTCGTCCGCCCTAAACGCCTCGGCCATTGTCCTCCTTTTGAAGCCGCTTATTCCAGACGATGTCATTGACTCGTTTCAAGCTGCCGCAATCCTCCGCCAGCACCACACGCGTCTCATGAGTATGAAGCTATTCGTCGAAGCTGCCCTCCTTCGTAAGCTTTGTATGAAGGGTTGGCCCGGCGGCGTACTCTCTCTCTGGGGCGAGGACTATCCGGTTATCTTCAACCCAGCTCACCAAGGAGTTCAGGTGGGGTTCACCTGCTCTACCTGCCACAAGCCGCGCGAGATCGACCGTACACCCACCTCAACCGACTCAGTATGGCGCTGCAATCGGTGCAAGTCGTTGATGGCGCCCTGCTCTGTATGTGGCCACCGCGACGCCCCTCCAGATATCCCGCTGCCCCCCATCACAGCCGACCAGGCCTTCCGTTCCAGACACACAGAAATCGATGAAGAAGATGGTCCCATCCTTACAACATGGTGGTATTGTCCTGGCTGCAGCCACGGCGGCCATTCCTCCTGCCTCCAAGCCTGGCACGCCGCCTTCGAGGCCGAGCACGGCAACATGTTCGACAGCCCCGCAGGCGAGACCGGTCTCCTCGAATCCAGCGACGGCTGCTGCCCCTTCGACGGTTGTGGTCATGCCTGTCTCCCCGGCCGTGGTCGAGACGAAAGCGTCGCGGCGAGAACAGAGGAAGTCACACGTGCAATGCGCGAGGCCACGCGCGGAGCCGCCAAGGTGTCCGCTGGCATAGGGTCAGGTATCGACAGTCTTAGTGCTATTGGAGGAGGTATCGACCGTCTCGCTGCGGATGCGAACTATTCCCCTCACGCGAGCAACGGGGTAGAGCAACATCCTGCCCATGGCGTTCGTAGCGATGGATATGACGTACCGCAGAGTCGGGCGGTAGAGAGCGTGCGTGAGACATTAGGGGGGCAGGGCTTCTCCGCAGGCTCGAGGACTGGGCTTGGGACGACCACGAGCATCTTGAGCTCAAGCCCGGGGCGAGGCGGCGAGCGGTTTGAGAGGGAGCGGAGAAAGAGTGTGAAGTTTGTGGCCACGACTGAGGAGAGGTGAGTGTATATTTATACCGACGTTGGGTGAGATGATTGCGCTCTGTTTTGTTATCATTCTTCGGTTTGTTTTGAGTTGGGCAGCCTGCATTGTTTTGGGTGTTTGGGGCGGATGCATTGGATGTGATGTATGCATGAGTTTGGTGCTGGTTGTGGGGGGATGCATCCACAGTTCTTCTTATAATGAACTTGAAGCTACGGAGTAAGGGATATATAATTATGTAAGAGTAATAATATGATGATCGAATACCCGCTCAAATGCTACTCACCCGGCAAATAAGGGTGAGGGTTGCGGTGATTTCCTCTCTACCCTCTTCGTCCCCTCTGTCATTAATGGGAAGGAGCAATGTGGTGTGGCTTGCACATTGTTGCCTCGGACAGGCTGCATCCCTCTTGCTGTCAAGCATTCAATGCAGCTGTGTTCTTTTCAGACTCCTTCCTGTCTGAATGCACGGCTTCAACCCAATCTCCGGGCGTGTCAGGCTCTTCGTCCTCAACATGGTCCTCAACATGCTGCTCAACGGTGCTCACAACCGTTACTCAGATATTCTCATCGCGCGCGACTCCGCCATGTTGATCACCGACGCCATGTATAGCGGCCGCTGGAGATACTCGGCAACGCACTCGGCAGTCAAGGTCTTGCCTACGCCCGGCGGACCGTGCAGCACGAGCATAAGGCCCTGGCCTTTCCCCTTGACGATGTCGTCGAAGGCTGCCTTCTGGTTGATGTGGGCCGATACCAGTGCCTGTACAGTGGTTTTGGTGGGCAGAGGAGCAAGTAAAGGGGGCAGTAGATTCGGCTTGTTCCTGGTGTAGATTATGGGATCGACCATGACACGGCCGGTGATGTCGAACTGGCTGATGGGGTTCGAGTCGAAGGATTGCTCCCTCTCCTGGTAGAAGCCGACGCCATCGTACTCCAGGTAGTTTACTCCGACGTATGACTCAAACTTGCGGCCGCGGTTGAGCAGCTTTGCGCGCATCTCGTCGGCGTCTGGCCGCAGAGCGAGCGGTATAGCCGGTAGATCGGTGAGCTTTCACATGCCCGGGTAGAACTTGATCTGTATCTCCTCGTTGGAGTCGATCCCGAGACGTCCGCCATCGAAGTCGATAGAGACGCCCTCGATATGCAGAGCAACTTCCACGCCGCCAAATTTTACTTCGTAGTATGTTTTATGCACGCGGAAGCCCCGGTCTCGGCCTCGCTCCACTAAATGTACGATAGTGTAGGGCGGGAAGAGGAGCCAGAGGTGCTTGTAGCCGACGGACTTGATCTCAGACTGGACACATTTGTCGTAAGCATCGATCTCACTTTGGAAGTGCTAACGGGTCCATGCGAGCAGTCTTTGGAGATGGCACTGGGATGTCTTGTCGTTTGAGAATCTCTCGGAGCCCATATCCTCTAATTTCTTGCGGTAATGGAGGAGCGCGCAGAAGGGCTCTTCGAACTTCACATCGTCAGGTGTCATGGGATTGTCGGGGAAGTCCCCAATTGTGTCGTAGCATAGCTTCTGTAGTGGTTTGTCCAGGACGTGCAGCTTGCGAGTGCGCAATCCATTTGAATCGTTGTGGTTCTTGAGGCGGAATGTTGATGACCCTTGGGCTTGCGTCCGGGAAATGATCTTGTTGCTCGTTTTGGCTATCAGGTATTACCCAAAGATCAATGATAAAGAGATTCTCTTGCCGTGTTGGTCCATATTGTTGGGCCGGGGGCTCTGCAGCGGGGAGGTTGCAGGGACACACAGAGAACGGGGAGTAGAGGGTCGGTTCATGTCGCTTTTGTCGCTTTTGTCGGGTGGCTGCCTCCACCTTTAATACTGAATTCACGGTTTGCAAGAGGCAGTGAATACTGTGAAACCTGGCGAAAGGTGGCGAAAGGTGAATCACTCGTGGGCTTGGGCTTGGATGAATTATGTTGGTGCAAAAAAACAAACTGCGCCCCTACTCTATCATTCATGGGTGCTGAACCTGAATCGAATGACATGGTCTAATTATTATTAGCGAGAATCCCCCCGGGAAGCTGCCGGGTAAGGGTGAGAGCACTGCGTCCCCAAATTGGGTCTTTGGTCAAAACTGGAAGAAACTGAGCCTACATTGGGTTGCATTGAGCGACAACGGGAAGAGAGTTTTTCACCTTGGGATTTAGAAAGAATTTCAATACTGCCCGGGATGTGGCCGGGCAAAAGTGAGAGCGCCGTGTCCCCAAATTTAGTCTTTGCTCAAAACTAAAGGCACATCAGCTCACATTCGATTGCATTGAGCAACGACAAAAAGAGCGTTTCCGCCTTGTAAAATTTTAGAGGCATTCTCACTACTGTCCAGGAAGGGCCCGGAAAGGGTAAGTGCTCTGTGTCTTCGAATTTTGACTTTGGCTAAAACGGAAAGCAATCCGGTCTCCATTGGATTGCATTCAGCTGCTACAACAAGAGCGCCAAAGCTGTTCTTCCTCGATGAGAATGTCCGTCTATTTATTAGCTCGCATTTGGTGAGTCCTGCAAACTCGACCCGAGATGAAATCGCCCACTGTGTAATATCCGACCGTGTGGTTCTCGCAGCCGGCAACAAAGCAAGGTCTCTGGCGCATCTCTACTAGGAATTAGAGCGGGATGTACTAGTTAAGCGCGTTGACCTTGTTGAGTCCCGTGTGCGAAAACCCGGAAGCGGTGTAGGCGGCAAGTTTCGAATATACTTCACAAACTGATCAAGGTCTCGTTGTGAAACGTTCCAGACGTTGGCGAGGGCGCGATGATGTTGAGGATACATCATGATAATACCTTCCGATAGCCAGACGAAGCACTTCCATTCCTTTTCTTGCGGAAACGGGGCTAGCAATGCGACATCGCAACCCGCATCATGATTACGGACCCAGTTGCCGTGATGCCACTGCACGCCGTTCCTGATATCCCTGTAATGTTGCTGATGGTGAGAAGGCACACCAGCCTTGGCGTAAGAGGATCCGGCGTATAAGGCTGCAACAAGATCGTCGATCAACGAGCGTGGGATATTTTAGTGAAATATTAGCTCACTGTCATCACAGGTGGCCGCAGACTACGAAACATACCAGATCGGTTCCCCACTCCAAAGAGAGATAGTCCCAGCCCGGGAGTTCTTCGATAAGCCTCTTGAGCGTGAGGCCAGGCCTTCCGAGTGTACGCTGGACCCTCATCGGCATGTGATCGAAGATGTGCTTCGCCAAATGCTCCGGCAAATTGCTGTGGAAAAGATGTGCGTAGACACATGAATTGGTCGCTTATACAGTGGTATATTACGAAATATCGGCCAAGGAACTCTGCGGGTGTACGAAGGCTCAGGCCAGAACAAAGTGCCGCTTATCTCTGTGCAGAATACCTACATTCTCGGAATCCTTGCACAGTCTTGCTCTGGAACGATAAGGCCTAGGCTTATGACGTCACCGGTCTTTTTAACATGCAGGAAGGCTTTTTCAGTATTTATCTAGGCGTTATCAGGATGGGAGATGGCCTGCAATAACGAAAGCTTGGGGAGTCTGTACAGTGGGAAGACATCTTCCACACTGGCTGAGGGGACTTTTTCTTTTGGCTGGAGCTTTTGTAGTCTTTGATACTACTGAAGATTGCTAAGATGGAGTTGCCAAAATCTCTGGGCGTCTTCTTCCGGTTCTGCATCCGGTGACAGATCGTCAGTTGTGACGACATCGCGTAAGAAAAAGGGGTATCGATGAGCTGCTAAATCTCTTTCGTCTGTCACGGCGTCACTGTTGTTGACGGCGTCACTGTTGTTGGCTTCGTTGGTCTCATGCTCATTGATCAGGGCCTGGAGTTCGATGTGGTATGCTGATTGGGTAACTGCGTCTAGAACTACATTTCCCAAGTCGTCTTCGTCTCCCTCGCGAGCGGCGAACTCAATCTCTACTTCATCAGCTTCGGCCTCATCGAATCCGGCGCCTGTCTCTCGATGCATTGGATTGGGAGTGACGAAATGAACCTCGGCATCAACCTTCCCATGATCTCTCTCTTGGCGCTTGGGGCTGGGAATGGCGGCAGAGTGCGGCGAGGCATGACGTTTCACCCGTGGCTGGTCTTGGGGCTGCTATGAGCTAGCGCCGCAGGTCCGAGGTGCGCATCGGCATTGCTTCAATGGGAACGGAGGCGGAAGGGAAAGATAGGAGCTCAACTCAAAACTCTGTGGAGATGGTGAGGTTGCCGCCCAGCTTTTCGAACTGCAACGGGCAATCCAACGAAGGTACCTGAACTTCATTCAAGTAAATTTCAAGCAATAGAATAATGGAATGCCTCGTTACACCGTAGTTGACTGTTTGTATCATGGTTCCACAGGGCAGATGCTCTGCAAAAACGCGTTGGGCTTCGGACCTTTCCCCATATCGGTCTTAAAATCCCTTGGACCCGTGCAGTGAAACAACAATGCCTAAATCATATTACAAGAGGCCTCAATAGCATTGGAATAGGCCGCTATAGAAGGAAATAAGGCCTCTTTCGAATACAGAAAGACCTCTTTCAAATGCGGTAAGGTCTATCGTAGAGGAAGGAATACGCTTCGACATTGAGGGTACGGTGCAGACAGACATCCCCATAGCTTGAGAGTGACACTGAAACAGCAGTAATTCTGAAAATTGCTTTGAGGGATCCTTATCTCCACAGACCTCTCTAAGCTCGTAATCCCAACTTACAACATCGTCTTGGCCTTCTCAAAGTGTGCCTCCATGTCTTCGTTATACACCCATTTGATCCGATCCACCAATTCCACCCTCATCTTATCATAATCGCCTCCAATCCCCTCCTGCTGATGCGAATACGTCCTCCCGGACAAATGACTCAACCTGACCACCTCCTGCGACCTCGGCCGCCTCACCGCGTCGTATGCCGCAAACACCTTCTCCACGTCCTTCGCGGTCCTCGGAGGCCTCGCCCCCATCAGCGCCGCAAGCACATACCCATCCTCCATGGCCTGACCCGCCCCCGCTCCCAAGTTTGGCGTCATGGCATGCGCACTATCCCCCAACAAACACACCCTTCCCTTATAATACGGCCGATCGTGCTGGTACTGGAAAAGCGCCCACTTACTCTTCAGCCCATAGTTCACCAGCAAATCCAACAGTCTCTGATCCCACCCCTGAAAATCTTCCAGCAAATCCTCCGTCGTCGCCGGCGCCAACCACGAGCCATTCGTCCACTCGCTCCCCGGGCGGGTCCGAATAGCCACAACATTCACCGACTCCCCTTTCTCAACAGGGTATGTCGTGATAGTGCCACCGGGGGCAATGGCACACTGCCCGTTCATCGCGCGGTCAAACCCCATGGTGGAAATCATCACGTCTGCGGGAACGAGCGCGCGGTAGGCATACTCTCCCGTAAATTCGGGCGCTGACTTCTCCCCGTGGACATATTTCCTCGCTGCGCTGCGGATGCCATCGCACCCGATGACGACGGCGTGGGTGGCGGATGTGCCATCTGCAAAGATGAGCTTCACGCCTTCAGTGGGGGTGTCTCTATCGTCGTCGCCGGACTCGGAGCCAGAGCCGAAGCCCGAGTCGGAGACGACGTCGAAGGGGATGTCTTCAATCTTTACGAGAGATTTCTTGAAGGAGACGGCGTTGGCTGGGATGAAGCGAACCATCTCGTCGAGGAACTTGGCGCGGTGGACGGCCATGCGCGCAGGCGAAGCGGTCCAGTTGGGGGCGCTCTCGTCGTTGGTGAGGTCAAAGAGGAGACTTTCTTTGTCCGGGTCTGTGAGAGAGAGGGGGATGCCTCTGCGGAAGGCAAGGAAGGATGCGTGGGTGGTGGCGTTGAGGGTGACGTGTTTGTTGAATGCCTCGAGGAGGTCAGGGGAGTTGAGTGATAGGGCACGCACGGCGTTGGGGCCGATGGTTACGCCTGCGCCTATCTCGGCGAAGGACGCGGCAGATTGGTAGATGTGGAAGGGGAGGTTGCGACGCAGAAGACCGACTGCAAGGACCACGCCGCCGAGACCGCCGCCAAGGATGGCGACGGTGTTGGCTGGTGATTCTGCTGCTGGCGGAAGGGAGTCCATGGTGTGGTTGTGTTCTACTTGATAGGAATCTCAGAAGGTGGAGATAAGACAGCCTGACCGGATGCCAGGACGGGCAGGTTGCTTGTTATATGCGGAGGCTGACAGCGCGGACTCTCTCGGATGGCCGAAGGGTGAGTTCGTTGCCCGTGGACTGCCGGCGAAGCCAGGACCCATGGGCTCTCTCGGCCACCTCTAAGGTCGCGGAGCCCACGCGACGAGACGATAACCACACCAACTAGCTACACTGCATGGCTCCTGCAGGCACTCCAACCAGTCACTGGGCGGAACAAATTCCGATGCCCGGGCATCTGCAGAGCAATAACGGGTTCACTGAGAGGGTCGCGTAGACGGTTCAAGTTGGTTGGCTGCTTGAATCAGGTTGCTATGTTTTCCTGCGAATCAGTGTTTATGCCTTTAGCAAAGTACCCGGATGAACCACCATCGCCCATCCATCCATTTGGATGTTCATTGCATACCGTCCAGCACCTTACTCAACATAACGTGGATGGTTGCCTCCAGACAAATGCTACCTAGTACCAGTCAGGTCAAGAGTCGGACCTCTAGGTAAACATCGTACGCACGCACCTTGCTATCAGGCTTGGGCTCGCCAATCCCACTGGCAGGATGGCGAGAAGGATCAGTGCCCACCACTGGGCGGGCTGAGAGCGGCAAGCACACCGCGGGCGGGCAGCGCTACACCTTAGGCGCGTGTACGCATTGGGTGTACGGGCGAACCGCAGGCCGCGTCCGAGCACATGTCGAAATAAGCTGTAACCCAAAGTGGGACCAGCCTGGTCTCCCGCAGTGCAGAGGGAGCGATAGGATCCCGCCCGTATGCAGTTGGTTCTGAATTGTGCTTGCCGAGACCACAGGAATGAAAAGACGAGCCCTACTCGGGGGAAAAGACGATCTGCGATTGGTCGATACCACACTTCGGCGCCTGATCGCTACCAACTGGTTGACGTGACCGGTGGTCTCGGGGAGGGTGTTCCCGTCTTGATAAGGTGAACGTATTGGAGGTGTGCAGCCTTGTTGGTTCTGTTGGCGCAGACCTACCAATGGCTCGCCCGTATCTTACAACCATCGATTATTTGCACCTCTTCGGAATCCGTGACTTGCAGGCGGCTTGCATCGGGATGGCTTGTTCGTGCGCATCGTGGGGTGGATGGTTAGCCGAGTGCAATACAGGAGGACGGCTTAGAGACTGTTGGAATTCCAGTGTAGTATTTTGAAGCTCTGAATCTAGTCCTGTCTTGCGGGATCCAACTCAACACTGCCCACCGCTTCGTCAATCTCGGCCATGATCTCAGGGGTCAGCTTGTCAAGCGACTGCAGGGCCTTGACGTTTTCAACAATCTGCTCTGGCTTCGATGCACCGGTGATGACACACGAGACATTCGGGTTCTTCAAGCACCACGCCAGAGCCAGCTCCGACTGGGGAATACCGACCTTGTCCGCAATAACCTAAGACGCGTCAGCAGCTGTTCCGTAAGGAAGAACAATGATACCCCTTACCTTGATTTTCCGAACTTTCTCGATATCCTCCTGCCACGACTTGTTTCCATAGTTGTCCCTCATGTAGTTCACAAACTTGTCGGCGCCCTTGGCAAACCGGCTGCCAGCGGGCGGCGCGTCGGGCGAGTCGCTGTACTTTCCACTCAGCAACCCAAACTTGAGCGGGCTGTAGGTAGTCAAGCCCAAACCAAAGCGGCTGTAAAGCCGCTGGAACTCGCCCTCGACCTTCTTCCTGTGCAGCAAGTTGTAGAAAGGCTGCTCAGCAATAGGGGCAATCAAGCCAAGCTGCTTCGCAATCCCGCAAGCCTCGGCGATCTCGTCGGCGCTCCATTCGCTAGTGCCCCAGTACATGGCCCACCCCTTGATCTCGATGACGTGATTGAAAGCGCGAACGACCTCCTCCATTGGTGTCAAACGGTCCGGCCGGTGTGCGTAGACAATATCGACATATTCAAGATCAAGACGCTTGAGTGAAGCCCGGAGACCCTCAACAATGTGTTTCCTACTAAGCCCATGGTTGTTTACCAGGACCTCGCCGTTGGCGCCACCGTAGTTCAACTTGGTGCTGATAACGATGTCGTTTCGCTTCCACCCAAGGGCCTTGATCGCCTGTCCCATGACAATTTCAGACTGACCGCCGGCATAGCTTTGTATACCACCTATTAGCGTTCCGTACTTGGACGTTCTTTGTTCAGAAAGAGCTCCAATGCCTACCTTTCAGCTGTATCGAAGAAGTTGATCCCGCAGTCATACGCCTGCTTCAGGCAAGCGATTGTGGCATCTGGTCGCTCACGTCAGCTTCAACCCTTTCTCTTCCAGTTTCGGTCCACATACCTTGTTCAACCTGGCCTCCGAAGGTTAGCCACCCTCCAAGCCCAAGTGCTGAAACATGAAGCCCTGAGTTCCCCAGGCGGCGATACACCATGCCCGTCTTTCGTGGTTCTTCCCAGGCCATTTTGAAGGATATGTATGATACTGGGCTCTGTGGTCTGGAAATTTGATAGGTCTGTGGTGAAATCTTCCAAAAGAAGTGTTGCGAAGCTGTGTGCGGCACCGTTTGGAGGGGCAAAGACTGGTGTGGAGAATATATCGGAGATTTTGCAGATCGGAGTAATTACGCCGAGATGCAAGTGAGGGGAGACGCAGTGAGTGCATGTGATCTGATAGCGTTACGCCCGCTAGCGCCATGGCGTGCTCGGGTCCGTTACCGGCACTTCGGCGCGCTCCGCAGCATGCAGGCGGGTCCTCAACTGGACCGTGGAGCATCGAAACCCAAGAACCAGTTTTGGTTACTCAGCATGTCGGCAAAGACACGCCCCGGCGACAGAGTCCCGTCCGGTGGGGCGTGCATGTTGTTTTCGTAGGTAGTGTTACCGGAGAGACCTAGTGGGGTATTACCGGACAGCCTTGGTGTCTGGACTTGCCAGTCTGTGCCAAGCGGGGATGATGATAATTGTGCGGCAGCATTGTTAGCGCAATTGTTGCCGTATGATATAGCCTCTTGTTCAATCTCCGCAGCCGCAACAAGTGACAGCCATGGAGATGGCGAAGGATTCAACGTGGGGGAGTCGTCTTGAAAGGACTGTTCTGTATCTTCTGAGGTTGAGGTTGAATTTATGCCCCACCCCTCGTCAACCTCTTCGACCATGCGTAGTTCTTGAGTAGAGAGGCCGAGTGGAGCCCCGGAAATCGGGTAGAAAGGGGTTTCGGCATGGGAGATACGCAAGGCCAACAGTTGTAAAAGTTTGGTGTTTCCGCCTCTCGAGGTGGCGAGTATCCTCTGCAGGCGAACGAGAACATCCCTCGGGCGGGATCTGAGGTCCGTATTCGGCAAGCAAAAGGGGGCTTCAAGTGAGTCTGCCACCGCGCTTGCAATTTCATAGACCTTGAACTCGATGGCGGAGCCGTGTGATTCAAGCGCCGAATGGGGCAGTTGACAGATAAGATCGAGGAATTCCTGGGCGATTTGAATGGGTCTGGCGACACAAGCTGACGGCGTGGCTGGGCTGGCTGCGGCCCAATTACAGAGAGTTGCTCGCCATAGCAGCACCTGCATCCACTGCCGGGTCACAAATATATCGGCCTTCTGCACATCGTTACCGCCGCTAGCCAAGTCGACAGGCACATCGTATAGCTTCTGTTGGAGGAGGTCCAATATATCGCTGTTGAGGGATGGTGCGGACCCAGTCGCCGTACCCCCGATTCTGTCCGATGCCTCTTGAAGGACGTCAAAGGTGCGAGATTGGTCGAAAACCCAGAAGAGATCCACAAGCTTTTTGAAAGCTGGAAGGATGTGCGCCTCTTCATCAACCCCGTTGTTATCGAGCGGCGGCAGCTTCTCAGCACGTTGTAGCACTACAGGGAGTTTATGCAACATCGCGACTCCCCGTTCGGTAACAAAGAGGAGCCAAAGCAGCCGACGGTGAAGGCGATCCTCGGAAGGACTGAGCGTGAGATATGACGAGGCACGATGTAGGCCCATGATCTGTCCCAGGGTGATGGCCTCGCGGAGATGCAGCAGCGAGTTCGTTCCTCCGGGTAGTTGATTTTCGTGGTAGATGTGCAAGAAGAAGGCAGTTCGTATACTGTTGAGGTTTGCGGCTCCACCGCTAAGAGTGCCCCGAATGCGCTGACACTCTGCCTCCAAAGACGCAGCTGTGGCATTATCGCTGACGCCGGTGTCCTGGAAGCGATCCAGATTTAACTGCGCCATAGTCGCAGCGCCGACGGCGATGGCCAACAAACGCGTCTCAACATCGTGGGCATCGCGTTGCAGCGAGGCGATGACTTCCTCGACAGCAACGATTGGCCAGACCGGATAGAGCCGGAGACGGTAGATGCACAGTCGAAGGACTAGCGACTCGACCCTGACGTCCCGAGGGGCTCCGGCTTCCCCCCCAATGGCGGAATCCTCGGTCTGAGTCCGCTGGGCATCTTGGATCTGCTCAAATGTCTTCGGCCTCAGTGACCGCGGCCCTCGGGTGGCCTGTCGTTTGTTGAATGTGCAGTCGATGCCGATGGCCACACATCGCTCACACGGCGGTGTTTGGGAGCATTTGACCTTTCGGATCTTGCAGGCGTCGCACGACCTGGTCCCGATTCTTCTCTTCCGTGAGCGGGGCGGGCTAGCGGACATTATGCATTGTGTCGACGCCGTCGGTGAGGATTTCTTTGAAAGGATTTTCGTCAAGCCATGGGTGTGGTTCCCCTCATCCCAGGTCCTCAGCCCAAAATAGAAAGGGTGCGGTTCTCCAAACCCCCGCAATTGAAGCCGGGAAAGCCGTTCCTGCTGGTTTCTCTTGTCGTTTTCCGCCGTTGTGAACGTCGCGGTCCTCAATGTTCAGGATGGCAGCAGAGTTGCAAATGGGGTCTCCGGAGCATCGCTCCTGCCGACTGTCGGTTTGTTGGCTTCGCCAAAGAACAGCCCATCTCGCTCGATCAACCCAACCCAACCCAATCATAGCCCCCTAATTTGGCTCCACTATGACGTTATTGACCATTGCCAAGCCCCTGAATTCCCCTGTTGTTTACATCCGATTATCCTGCAGGAGGACTATGAGAAGACCTCGCCTAGCTTACGCCAAAACAGTAAGATAGCAACTTCCGAACTGGTTGCAGGTCGAATGACGCGCTACAACGGTCTTACCGCATCTCTCAAAGTCGCACAGCGACAGGCTGGGGGTCACTCTCAGGCACTTTCCGATTTCCAAATCTGTGCATACAATAATATCGTGGTTTTGACACCATAAAACCAATCCTATTATTCCTAGACAGATCAGTCCTTCTAGGGAATCTACCTAAACAGCATCATTACAAGCGCAAGCGCTTTTGGTATCAATTCGTGAACAACAAGCATCATTGAGACATGCGCCTCGCTAACATCAAATAATCCATCCAAAGGGTTCTCTCCCAAACTCCCAATCAATACGCAAATCGGAAATCAAGGCGCTTATTTCCCTCGTTGCCCCGCGACGCGATATCATTCTGATACACCACCTTCTCCTCAGAAGACAGCTGCTGCCACTTCTCCTCTTTCTTCTTGTTGAGATCGACCAGAATGAACCGCTGCAGAAGGAATACTACCGCCGAGAGGGCGCAGATGGAAATCAGCACCTTGTTGCCCATCTTGTAGTACGGGCCGTCATAAGAGCGGTAGATCTGACTGCTGATCAGACTGCCAACCTGAACGATGATGTTGTACACAGCCGCTGCGATGGCGCGCTTCTTGACGTCGAAGGTGTTCTCCGAGATCCACGATGTGACGATTGGGTGGAAATAAGGGTATCCCGAGACGAGAGTGATCAGCGAGAAGCGTCCCCACTCCCGGCCTCCATCAGGAAGACTGAGGAGAGCGACAAGCAAGGGCATAATCCAGAGCTCGCCGAAGAGGCAGTGGAAGGTGCGCTCGCCGAAGAAGTCACTGCTGTATGATAGAGCCAACATGGTGATGATTTGGAGGACGGCGGAGGGGATGGTCAACATATTGACCTGGAAGGTGGTGAAACCCAGACGCTTGAGGGTGAGCGTGAGATAGCCCTGCACCGGTGACGCAGGGATGTAGGCGACCAGACCGATGAAGAAGAGACCCCAAAGTGAACGATCTGAGAGAGTTTCCTTGATATCCTGCCACTTGATGCGCTCCTTGAGCGAGGTGAGGCCTTTGGCGGGATCGTCGCGGAGGAGTCGGTTGACCATGATGACTTCCTGACGCTCTGTGTACCACGGCTTGCGGAAAATGATGCCAGTTGTGTCGGTGGGCGACGCTGGGAGGTAAAGGAAAGACTAGAAACAAAGTCAACGATGGCCTCTTGAGTATTTGCCTACCCCAGGTCTCAGACCAGCGTTGGTTCGTGTGGGGGGGCCACTTTTTACCAGGACAGCAAAAAAGTGGACCCCCCGCCCATAACCACCACAACACCACAAACACGACCCCTTAGTCCTGAGATAACTTGAGTAAACGATGGAAAAAGCAGAAACTCACGATTGTAGCCAAAATAACTGTCAATATGCCCTCAAGAATGAAAAGCCAAAACCAACCCGGCTTGCCTCCAATCCCGCGCATTTCGAGGATGCCAGCGGCCAGCAGAGCCGATATGACACGAGCAACATTCAGGGTCGACCAGAAGGCGGCGAGACGGACAGACAGCTCCTTGGAGGTGTAGAAGTACGTGGCGTAAAGAATGGCACCGGGAATGAAGCCTCCCTCGCAGGCACCGATGAGACCGCGAGTGACATAGAAGCCGGCACGCTCGTGCATCCAGGATTGGCCCCAGGTGACGGTACCCCAGCAGAACATCATGATGGGCAGAACCTTGCGGAAACCATAACGCTTGGTGATGAGCTGGACGGGGAATTCGGCGGCGAGGAAGCACACCAGCTGAATGGTGGTTCCGTTGTTGTAGTCGTCGCTCGTCAGATGCATGTCTTTGAGGAAATCATCTGCAAGCGCGTTGGAAAGATTGCCGCGGTCGAGCTGGAGGCCGAAGAACATCACACAGATCCATGACATTAGCCATATATCGGTCTTGCGCACAACGGCTCTCTCTTCCTCAGGGGTCCATGTGGCCTCGGGGTCCCACTGGTGCTTGCCCTCAAACTTGTCATCCGGGGGTACGGCATTGCTGAGCTTGTCGCGGCCGACGACGGCGGACTTATCCGAATCGTAGTCCTCATGGGTGCTAGGAGCGGGCTGCACCGGTCCCTCGATATCGTCGACGCCCATGGATATGTTCGTCAAGGTGTCGAGCTGACAAATTGAAGATTGAGAGAAGAGGTGGATGTCTTTGAGCAATCATGAACACGGCCTTGAGAAGGCAGTCGCGGTATTTAATTCCAGCGTGCCGCCCCGGCTCACCGTGACGGTCCTGTTCAGACACCAGAACGGGTCTGGATCGCATTCCGACCCATGGAAAGGACTCCTGTTGCGGAGAAAGGCGCGGAGAATACCCCATTTTTCTCGCTTGCCTCCCTAGCATTACATCGCGCCAGCGTCGCTGGGCGGGAAAACCGCACGGAATGGTGCAGCGCACCCGAGCAGCGTGACCTCCGCTTACGGTCGAGTGCCGGCGCTGTGGTCGCCCCTTTCTGGTCCCGAGGTGCAGCACCCCAGGCTTGGAAAGCTGCAAATGAACCATGATCGCTCGGGTGCGGGGCCGAGTTGAGGCCAAGGTCCGGGATTTCTCATTTTGGTGCGCGTGACGCCATCGCACCTTCCGAGAATTTCTCCGCTGCGAGGCCCACCTCACCCACCCGCCGACCCCGAGGCCCCATCCGGGCCCATTCATCCCCGAAATGCTTACATTAAGGGCCTACATCTATTGCGCCATCGCTACCATGTAAAAGGGATCCGTTGTGAGATACCGCCCCTGTTTGCCATGTCTTCAATCATTTTGATATTCCCAGTGTTGTTTGTCTGAGCTGTGACTCGATTACCATCATGCCTTCCGCTATTCAAGACTCTGCTAATGGACCCTGGTCCGCATCCAACATCATTGGAGGCAACGACATCGCCAGGCCCGCAGTCACCAAACCCACCTACTCGGGGTCGCTCGAGCAATTCAAACACAACGATCTGACCCCGGTCATCGGCCGCGAGTTCGAGGACGTCCAAGTCCGCGAACTCCTCAAGGGGTCCGATGATGTGATCAGAGACCTTGCCATCACAGGTAAATGCATCCACCGTTGCAACATACACATGTTGTCACATGTGAGTAGGCATTAACAATTGAAACGCAGTCTCTCAGAGGGGTGTTGTCTTCCTTCGCGATCAGGATGTAACCCCTACCGAGATGAAGGACTTCATGCTTCGCCTAACTGCCCTCGCCGGCTCGGTAAGCAATCACACCATGAAATTCTCCGAAAACAGGATGCAACATGGCCGCTGACCACCATGAACTATCTATCTAGCCCGAGTCCTCTGATCTTCACGTGCATCCCCTAACGGAGGAGGGCAGTGAACTCGGCGACCAGATCAGCGTTATCTCGTCCGAGAAACAAGCTAAGGGCGGCGGCCTGACCCATCAGCTCTCGGATGTAAGTCGTTTCGCCAGTGCAGGCTGGCATAGCGATATTACGTTTGAGCCGGTGCCATCTGACTACGCCATGCTCAAAATCCATACGCTACCTGCAACAGGCGGCGATACCATGTGGGCCAGTGGATATGAGGTGTATGACCGTTTGTCACCGCCGATGAGACAGATGCTCGAGGGCTTAACGGCCACTCATGACGCCAAGTTCTTCCTAGATGAGGCCGAAAGGCTGGGGAATCCCATTCGCCAGGGGAAGAGGGGGTCGCCGTTGAACCACGGAACGTCACTATCGGCGGTACACCCCGTTATTCGGACAAACCGTACGTACCTATTCAATTCCTACCCAGAAGGTCTTCTGAAACCAGAGTTGAACTAACACGAATTAGCCGTAACCGGGTGGAAATCCGTCTACGTAAACAAGGGATTCACAAAGCGCATCAATGGCGTGACTCGCGATGAGTCGGATGTGTTGCTGCCATATCTCTTCAGCTTGGTGACGCAGAACCACGATGCGCAAGTGCGGTTCAAGTGGAGGAAGAACGACCTGGCGATCTGGGACAACCGTAGTACATGGCATTGCGCCACATACGATTACGCTGAGGCGCGGGCCGGAGATAGAGTGGCGTCCCTTGGAGAAGCCCCTTATCTTGATATGTTGAGTACAGGGAGGAGGGAGGCGTTGGGGTTGTGATTTGAGGACATGATGAGAAAAACTGCATTGGATAGCGTGGATTGAAATTGAATATTCTTATTTAACAGGCCTTACCTGCATTATGAGAGACCTTGACTGCATTGTGGGAGGCCTCTTGAGAATAGAAAGACCGTCTTTTGAGAATGCAGAAGGCCTTTTAAAGATGCAGATAAGCTATATTACATCTGGAAATAGCCTTCTTGCATCCTCTAGCAGCCTATTATAATGTATTTAAGTCCTCTTCTAATGCATATACAGTCTCTGAAGAATGTTAAAAAGGCCTTTAATAAGGCGAATACGGCTTCTCCCAATGCAAGTAAGGTCTATCACTATGCGAGTAGGGCTTCTGACAACTTCAATATGGCCTCTCATGAAATAATTCAGGCCTTGCTGTTCCAATCCAAGGTGTTCAACTTCACTGCAGAACTATGGTACAAATAGCCGATCTCTATAGTGTAATTAGAAGCTCTCTTCTAAACTATCAATGAGGCTGAGCAGGGCCTAAAAAAGAGAACACATCCCCGTACTGTAGCCTTTGTCTCACCCTGTACTGTAGGTCCACTTTTCGCCATATATAACCCTAACCCCCGCGACATCCACCCATTTAATCCAATGTTCGTGAATCCTGCCAGCTGGCACTGCATAACAATGAATTGCATGATTCTGAGCCCCAGCATCAACCCCACGAATTCCAGGCATTTCCACACATCGCAGCCACCCTCAATCCTCACCTGCAGCGAGCCAACAACGCTGCAAAACATCGGAACCGTACGTCGCAAATTGCTGCAATCAATTCTCCTACTAATCTTGCCTATAGATGGATCTCTTGCAGGAGGATCTCGACCATCCGGATGGCTTTGATGGCGCCGCGATTGAGATCGCTGAGAGCGACTGTGCCAGCGTCAGTGACGCCAGCGATTCCGAAGATGCGCCACCCCAGCCGTTCTCCAACCCTCCGCCAGGCCACCGGCTCCTTACGCACTAATACGATACCCTTGACGAGTTGATGGCCGAACTCAACGAGTATTGCGCGCAGGCTTGTTTCTCTGTTATTAAGCTCCGTTCCGAGAACAAAATCAAGGACTTTGGCTACTCCAGAGTAGTTGTCGCCTGCCAGCGGGGCTCTATTCGCAAGTCTGAGGCCCATTCTCGCTCTACATCTACATCTAAAGTCGGCTGCCCCTGGAAAGGCGTTACGAAGGCGCTGAAGGAGAACGACCGCCGTTGGACCTTTGAAGTTCACCAGGACCACCAACATCACCAGTTCCACGAAGCCGAGGACTACGAGAAGGGTAGTCGTTTTAATGGCGACTATGTCGCCTTCATTAAGGACTACATCGACCGCCTAGCCGTTCGGAACCGTGAGTTTGCTGTAGAGATGAGAAGGTAGTTCCCTGGTATTATCTTTACGTACCGTTAACTCCGTAACAGGCGCTATCGACTACGTAAGAAGGCTCTGGAAGGATATAACCCATTCCCAGTAACTATTCGGCTTTTACGGAAGAAGAAGGTTCGCTTTGAAGTTAAGTGGGCAGAGCCTCAGGATGAAGGCGATAGACGAAGGAAGCCGGAGGGCTTGTTTTGGACAACGGAGTGGTCAATGTGCCAGTGGTCCTTATACCCCTGGGTTCAACTGTATGACAACACTTATCGCACAAACAATAAAGGCCTCGCCTTCTTCCAAATCGTCGCCCTTAACTATCTTGGCATGGCCTTTTCTTGCGGATTTGGCCTTATTAATAACGAGAGGAAGGAAGGATTTGATTGGTTGATGGAGAAAGTCAACCAGTTCCGAGAGGAAGCCGGTGCAAGGTCGCTAATTGTCACCATCACAGATTACGACACAGTTATGTGAGGTGCCGTTGCGGATGCGTACCCTGAAGCCCACTCTTAACTCTGTGTGTTTCACGTCAATAAGAACGTAACTCTCCACATTAAAAAGAAGTGGAATAAGGCTGCTGCAGCCGCTGTTGCCGTAACCCTTGGCTAACCTCCGCCTTACAGTTAAGCCGAGGAAGAAACTAATCTAGATTGCACCCATGAAGAGAGTGTTGTTGATAGGGCAAGCCGGCTGATTGACAGGATGCCTGGTGGCCATCAGGATACAGTTGAGTACTCCATGGCTGGCCTGTATAAACTCTGGGAGGGTGTGGTGTACGCTTCTACCGTTGACGACTTTCACACCGCCTGGGAAAGGCTCCAGGCCTACTTTTATTAACAGACCGCTATACTGTAGTATCTTGAGGATACCTGGATGCCTGTGGTTGATTAGTGGGCGACCTGTTACACTAGTTAACACCTTAACTTCGGTTAACGAACTACATCCCTAGTTGAGGCCATTAACCGCTACCTTAAGTCCTTCATCATTACCGGCAGGAGTAGCGTTCGTGAGTGTGTTTTACAGTCCCTTAAGATGGTTGAGGTTATGGAGGATAACATCACGGAGGTAAAGAAAGGCGAGAAATAAAGGCTGAAGTTTAAGTATATTGGTAGAGAGTGGTTAGGAGATGCCCCCTATTCCATCTCCCAGAAAGCACTTAGTCTTATCGATAAATAACACTAAATTATGCTTAGTGCAGTGCCCAGTCGCTTAAATCCAGCCCTATCGCCTTTAAGCGACTGCAGCAATAGCTTCACACGCCAGTACGGTATCCCTTGCAGCCACGAACTTCTCCGCCGTCACAATGAGGGTATACCCATCGCCAAGAAAGACTTCCATCGCTTCTAGTGGTTGGAGAGAAGTCTGATTGACGAGGACGAGTTGCTGTAATACCAGGAGTTTGATGTGGTTGCCAATCTTAAGGGCCGTCCTCGTGGGACTGGGATGTTCGCTTAGAACGCCGCCAACACCCCCAGACTCACGGCACCGCTCCCACGAGAGGTTAAGGAGGTTGAGGAGGTTATTCCAGCTACTCAAGAACCTCCTCCTTCTTCAGAAAGAATACCAGAGACTCAGCCCACGCAGGTAGAGGACGTGATAGTTATAGGCGCGGCTACGAAGAAGAGGAAGGCTGCAGCTCCGAAGACTACGGCTCCACGGAAGAAGGCGCCCGCGAAGAAGCAGTCTACGGGCGTGCAGTCTGGGCTCATGCCCAGCATCCGCCGCAGGGCTTCCGGCTGGGAGGGGGTTGAACTGGAGGGGGCCGAATCGACGCCTGGAGGTACTAGGACTACTGCCCCAGCGTCTGCCAATCCCTCCAAGCGTAGTACGAAGCCCAATATACCCTCATCAACGGCCCCGGCCAACATGGGGGCGCCGGCGAATGCCTCAAGGCCCACAAGAACCAGGAAGCCAACCTGGAGGAATGCGCCGCAGGAGTGATGCATTGGAATAGTAGGAATGCAAGGGGGGAGCGATTTGGCCATTCAGGGGCCTCAAATAGGGCTTAGTCAGCGACTATTATATGTAATACTATTCTGTTTTATTGTGGAAACGGTCGCTTTGCGTTGGAATTGCTTTGTTACCCCTTTTTGCGCGCGTTTTGCTTGGTGGTGGTGGCTGAGGCTGCATCGTGGCAGCTGTCAGGCTGGAAAAGTGGACCTACAGTACAGGGTGAGACAAAGGCTACAGTACGGGGATGTGTTCTCCTAAAAAATGCGAGATCCCTCCTTGTGTCACATGACTAACATGTACATGTGTGCTGGCAGTCGTAGAATTACATCTTACACTTCGGCGGTACCGCAGCATAGCGATACCATGTACACAGAAGTACTACTCTAACCAATCTTCGCCGAAAGAATATGACATATAGCACTCGCAGATATTGCTGAGGCTCAATGAATGCATACAGTAAACTTGCATCACGAAGCCCAATAAGTTAATGCTTTGAAGCTCGTGGCTGTGGCGAGGAATGTGGTTTCCAGAATGCCCCTAGTGATGTAAAGACAAACCATAAATCAACGAAACACCAACAGCACAGCCCCAAAGAGTGCAGCATCTACGTCAAGATTCACTTCAAACCGATATTAGCGCCGGACACACGGACATCAAAAGGTCCCTTGGACTCCCGCCACCTCCTTAGATGGCATATCAACCCCCTTCTTGGCTCGTCTGTGTCCAATTGCACCGTTCAGTTCCACACGCCAATGCCAGCGTGATGCCACGACGTTGGGCCCGAAATGGCCCGGGCCTCTCGATCCAGCTTGATACCCCAGGCCCCATCAACCCCGGAGACACCATCACCGGCAGGGTGGTCCGCCAGCTGCCGCTCGACACCTCCCGAGCACGACTAACCATCCATCTCCGAGGACGAGACAAGGTCAAACTCTTCGTCCAAGAGTTCATCAAGTTCCACCCCTTCCGAGCCCGCGCAAACCTCCTCGGCGACGACCTCCACCAGGCAATCTTCGACGGGCCGCTGCATATCCCCAGCCCCTCGAACCCTGGCGAGGTGTTCTTCTCCTGCCCATTCGCGATCACCCTCCCCAACCACGACGCCATAAACGGGGACCCCCTCCCCTTCACCTTTTACTCACGCACGCGCTCCCCTACCTCCATCCTCTGCGCCTTCGTCGACTACTGGCTCGAAGCCTCCCTCTCGAACCGCGCCTCCCCTTCCTCAAGGGAGATCGCGATCTACCCACTCACAGTCCGCCACCACCCGCTCCCAATCGTAATACATCCGCCCGACGTCCCTATCCACCGTTGGACATGCCGGAAGACCGTGCACTCGCAGCGTCTCCTGCCAGGCCAAAACCACCCGCGGCTCTTTCTGGCTGACAAGCTGACCAAGACGCTGTGCAGCCCGAAGCTCCCGCACTACACCTTCGGCGTGGAGGTCGTCTGCCCCAAGACAACCCAGCTCGACTCGCTAAGCCCGATGCCACTGTATGTGCGCACGGCGCCGTTCCACGAGCTATCCTCGGATGTCCTTGCGCAGCGGAGTCGGCTTATCGAGCTGCGGGCCGCCAAGGTGTCGCTGGTGGCGCGCACGACGGTCAACTTGCAGGGAGTGGTCAGCGGGAGTGTGAAGCGGCGGCTATTGTGCCGGGATGAGGAAGTGCTGCGGGCGAAGTGGAACCCGCGGGAGCGGGAAGCGCTGTGGCTGCCGTCTGATGCCGAAGAGGCGGCGCTAGATGTGGGGACGCTGGTCCTGGGCGTGCGGTTTGGCGAGCAAGGCGTGTGGTGTGTCCGGTCGGGACAAGAGAGTCCGGTCTTTGAGGTGCCCGTGGTGGATAGGGTGTATCCCGACTTTGAGACTTATAATATCAGGCATCGGCATCTGGTGAGGTGGGATCTAGAGCTGCGAGTGGCGATGGAGACAGTGAGAGTGCAGGGGGAGCAGTTGGTGACTGTGTTGGGCTCTTCCGGGGCTCGGGGTTCAGAGAAGGAGACGGATGCAGCGAAGGAGAAAGCGGAGAAGAGAAGGTCGTTCCGGTGGGAGTGGATGGCATCAGGGAGCAAGGCTGACGGATGGGCGCAAGTCCCGGCCCAGAGTGAGCGCGGATCAGTTCGAAGGGTTGGGGGGTAGGAAGATCGGTAGGGCTGAGGAATTGCTAGTAATACTTGTGATTTTTGAAGTTGGCTATCTCGTGTACACTTGCATCAAGGAAGAGGACTGTTCCATCGATTTCCCCCCATGGAATTTAGGAATGTAGTAGTCCTAGTTCCACGCCCCTAAACTAGGTAGGTAAGCTGAGCATATCAGAGCATGTTGTTGAGAATTCAGGCAGAGCTTTTGTCGGCTCCGGACATACACCTTAACCGCGCAAGTGAGAGTCACGTCGACCGTCGCGGAGGAGGACCAGATCCAGGTGAGCAGAACAAGCAAGAAAATGAGACTAGGGTTTTCGAAAATATAAGAGAGCAACCGGGATCGTTTATAGCAGCCTGCATAAAATAAGGTACCTGTGAATTGAAGATTTGGAAGTTGAAGAATTCCAAAGATGGATATTTGCGGGCAGTCGCAACCTGCCGAGATTCAGATGACGAGCGAATCGCCGGAGCTGGAGCCCTAACCCTAAGAGCGGCATTTCTGTCTGCGGTTGGCTCGGCACATTTGGAATCATCTTTGTGGCGCATCGGATTTGTCACCGCCGAGGGCGCAGACGTCACGATTCCCAAAAGACAACAAACCCTTTGGAATCGATCTGAAGTAAGCACCACCTTGTTGCGCTGGCCGCATTTCGATATAAGGATCCGTTTCTGCTCCGCCAAGTTCAACCACCGACAAGCAATCCCAGCATCAATCCACTCTGACGAGTGCGCAATTCCAACCGATCTGTCGCAATCGAAGACAACCCTCCAAAACCCACATCAACCCCACCATAGCTTCGAGCCGCACAACTCCGACTTACACGACAACGGCGTCTATATCTCGCCGCTTCGTCTTTATTTCCCTCGTTATCGCACTAGTTTCTGGCATGTCCTTCATCACCCGATTCTTTCGACCTTTCACGCAGACCGCCACCATGACTACCAGAGCCCCGATCCCCGAGGGCGCCGAGAAGGCCACTGTCGCAGCCGGCTGCTTCTGGGGCGTCGAGCACCTGTACCGCAAGCACTTTGAGGGCAAGGGCCTGTATGACGCGCGCGTGGGCTACATCGGCGGCGACCAGTCCAACCCCTCATACCGCGCAGTCTGCTCCGGCGGCACTGGACGTATGTACCCAATCTTCCCATTGTTTTTGTCCAGCTCACTAACCTTTCCTCCCTTTCCAGATGCCGAAGCCACCCAACTGATCTACGATCCCACGAAGATCACCTACACCCAACTTCTCGAGTTTTTCTACCGCATGCATGACCCCACAACGCTCAACTCTCAGGGCCCCGACCGCGGCAGCCAATACCGCAGCGGCATCTTCTTCCACTCGCCCGAACAGGAGAAGATCGCGCGCGAAATCACAGCCAAGGCCAACGACCAGTGGTATAACGGCAAGATCGTGACCGAGATCCTGCCGGCGGAGAAATGGTGGGACGCTGAGGACTACCACCAGGCGTATCTGGATGCGAACCCAGGCGGATACGAGTGCCCAAGCCATTATCTCAGGAAGTTTCCTGACCTGAAATGATGGCCTGTTGGATGTTGGGGAGGTTTTGATGGATTATGACACAATATGAGCGCTGGAGTTGGGAGTTTTGCCTACGGGTACGGACAAACCGGGTTGTGATTTAAAGATACAAGTATTTCAGTTTGGTTTTGGGGTCCTGGGACACATGGAGAGTGCTTATCGCAGAGCAATGATCGCTTTCAACAGCATGAACATCGGAATATTTGCCCTACAACTATCGTGACTTTGTATGCTTGGAAGCTTGTCATATGAGCTATGGCCAATTGACCAGCAAAGCTTTTACACATAGTCTCATTATGTTGGGCCACATAAATGAAAATAGCACAAGCGTTTGAGAGAATATTGAATCGTGTTTTTGTTATGTTTTTGTTGGAGATGTCGTTTGTGCTTCGGTTAGTCGAATGTTCAACTGAACAAAGGCAAAGCATTGTAAAAGTATTTGTACATTTCTCCGGAGTCTTTCCCAGGCGTCCACCTTGGATATCATGACCACTGAGTAGAGAGTTCTCTGTAACAAACTAAAGGAAACTAGTTTCAACGGACCCGAAGGTGATGCTAGGCCCGTATTGATCGTGACCAACCACAAAACAGGTTCAGCAGCGTCTGATCCTCATTGGCCTCAACAGCTCCAAACATCATGTGTTGTCATCTACTTCCTCCGGCCTTGCTGGAGCATCAGGATCTGTACCATTCTGACGAAAATGTTGAGGAAGTCCAGCTCAAGGCTGATGCTCTCGTTGACGGTATCCTCCTTGATGATGCCACGCTGGGCCATGCGGGCGTGGTGCAAGACCTTCTGCACATCGTACAGAGTGAAGCCGCCGAAGACGGCCAGACCACCATATAGCCAAATGTTCTCGCTGAAGGCAAGAGTGCGGACTGCCGTAGCGGGAAGAATGAGGGGCGCAAAACCGGAGACTGCGACAAGAGCCGCGCCAGCAAGCAGAGGGCCACCGATGTAGAGGTACTTCTCCTGCTTGGCCGTAGCGCCAACAAACGAGATGCTTCCCATCATGGCAAGAGTGTAGAGACCGGCGCGAGCGAGGAGGGCGGGAGGCGCCATAGCCATAAGGGGAGCGACGAATGCAGCCTGGGTGACATTGAAAGCAGTCCAGAAGGCGTACTTGGGGATATAGCTTGGATACACATTAGTTTTATTCCTGGAACACGATGGGAACCCAAAAAGGGACACTTACTTTTCAGGTTCGATAGACCGAGTCGCGATCATGGTGCCGAAGCTGAGCGCGAGACCACCGATACCCACAACCCACGGGTTTGTAACCATTATGCGGTACACGAAGCCGCTCTGGATCATTTGGTACGCAGTCGTACCAATGATCGCAATACCGAGGCCCGTGTGTAAGAACGTCCTGTTCAGATACGACTGCTCAAATGGAGGCATGCCGCCGTCCTCTCTTGTCTCGCGGTTGAAGACGACATTGACACCAACGAGGGTGGTGCCGAAAATGACGCCGCCCACCAACAGCTTGCGCAGGAGCGCGGCGCGCTGCACCTTGGGATCGATTGTCGCACCTGCGTAGTTGTAGTTATAGCTGCGCGAGGAGCCCTGCAGGCGTGCGAGAAGGCCGTTGCTAGCCTTCGTTGCTGGCCGGAGCGCGACTGTGGCCGTCTTCGACGTGAAGAAGGCGTTTTTCGGGGTCGACTGGTGCAACGCTCGGATTGTGGCGGATGGACCGGATGCCTTTGCGAGCTGCGGCATCCTCGATGCGAGCCGCGCGGGGCCAGCGCGAATTGTGAGTGTGAACGACATGATAGATCGCTCGTTTGCCGAAGGTTGACGACAGGTAAACGGATTGTTGGATGTCGAAGTCGACGAGGGCCGCCTGAAGGTAGTTGAAGGTCAGTCACTGGAGGCAAAGTTGGATGACGTTTCGATGTGAAAGTATTGCTTAGCTAATGTTGATTGGCCCGAGCTCGAACAGCGGGGAGAAGCTTCGAGCAGCTCTGGTGCGGGGCCGGAATTAATCGGCAGAATCGGATATTGTGGACCCCAACCCTAATCATCAAAACCCATAGGTGGTCAATGCTCCAGCATAGCGCCTGCCGCTGGTGCCAGAACGACATGAAACAAAACAACACAGCTATCCATCCATACGTGATGGATTAGATGCTAAGGATCATGGGACGAAATTAATGCCACCATGGAAAGTCTCCATGGTGTACAGTCCCGCGCTGTTCGATGCTTGACGACATTCATAACCCTGCCGGCATAGCCTCAGGGCGGCTTCTCCGTATCGAGAGTCCCCTGTACACGGCTTCCCCACGGGCCTTCATTGCATTTATGAAAGGCCTCAGTTCCAATAGGGAAGGTCGTTGGAGAATGTAGGAAGGTATTTATTGGAATGAGAGATGGCCTTTTCTCTGTATCGGTCACTGAATCTTCCATTCCTCTCATCCTCCTCGATTTCACCGTTGGGCGCGGTCTGAAACGTTGTTTCCTCGCCAAACCATATTCCCAACCTAGTGGCTCATGTTGCGTTGCATCTACACGGCGCCTTCCGCTCAAGCTCTCACAGAGTAGCTGCCATCTTGCCTCCTGGAGTACTGGGAGTCAACGACTCTGGAGCGTGTGATCGCCCAGTCCTCCTGGCATTTCCATACCAACACTCGCGACAAACTATCCATCCTTTCGAGTATTTCGAGGCATCCTTGACAGCATTTCAACCCTCTACGGTTACCACTCAATGAAGCTAAACCCTTACGCTTTCCTCTCGCTTGTGGCAGCGGTGTCGACGTTGGCAGCGCCCATGAGGGACCAGTATGTCCTCCATGGACAAGAAACGGGACTCCAGGCGTTTCCCGATGGTACAAAATCCACTAACACAGTCACATCGACGCTCATAGTCGTTGCGACAGCCACAACTCACTACGAAGCAGTTACTACGGCTAGATACATCCTGACCACCTCGATAAGCACCCCCGTCCCCAAAAAGCATTGCCTACAGTCAATGTGGAGATAGCTATTCCAACCCAGACACGAGGCGGCGGGGAGGGGCAGGAGGTGCAGCCTGCTTGCTTCTGCAACGCCGCAGTCATTTGCTGCCCTAGAACAGGTAACAATCGCGACGATCTCGAGCGTGGGTTTAGCATCGCCTGCAGCATTTGAGCACTCGCCAGCCTCAAAGGAAGGGACCAAGCACGATGTCCGCAAGTCAGCTCTATATTCTTGGCAATCCTTCAGAGACTATGACGGTTAGGCGGATCACGCGACGCGTTGTACTCCCCAGGAAACAGCCAGGTTCAGACGGAGCAGGGCGGCTGCCGCATGCGGGGATGAGACACGCCGACCGGCTCCCGAATACCACTGCTTCTACAGGCCGCCTACGTGCAACTCGAACCGAGCATCATGCATACATCAACAGAGGGAACCCTGCTAACGGATATGCGTGCCTAGAACTGGGCTGCGGCAAGGACGCTGGAGCTCCCTGCGTCAATCTGGGGGCCACTCACTGGCTTCTAGGCAGCCGGGCAAACGAAGGTGAGAGGCGTGAGCGAAATTGAACTTGCAGCAAGGCATCGGGCAAGGGAATCTGATGGGCTGAAGAAGCACCAAAGGCTTGTGCAATTTCTCATAGGGCTCAAGTTGTCGGGCTTGTCTGCGATGCGTGGTGTGTCAAGTGTCACAGTAAACCTCACGGTCAACTTACCTATTCTCTCGGGGGAACACACCAAGTGCAAAAGCAAATACCGTGCACATTACCGTGCCGCCTTTGCTCCTTTGCGCTCCCCTCCTCATATTTGCGGATGCCGGATGTCCTCCCAACTACCGCGGGGACCTTCCGTTCCTACTGGAAGCGAGATGCTCAACAAGGACATGATGGTGCGCCGGGACACACACTCTCTGAGCGAACCCCTCGAGGCAGTTTAACCGGCAGCCGTTGTGCCACATGGACATACAGCCGGTCAGGGGGACCACGAGGCAACAAGCCCACGATTGGAAGGTCTAGGGGCCCGTGCTCTGGCGGCCATGCATGATGGAAGCTGTGGTGCTGCGCGGGGAAGCTCTGGGCCTTGTGCTTTCTTTCCACTGAGGCCAACAGCATTACTATTCCCAGAGGAGTACTCGAGTGCGAGCCAGCTAGAGACACGGTCACCCGCGCAATCCAACGTATCATCGATGCGCGAATACGACGACTGCCTGGTGGCGCCTTCGCATAAACTGCGTTATGTGTCATCTCAGCGGTGGACTCCTCCAGCCACGGAAACGGCAGCCCATCTCGTCTGATAGGTTTTGCTGTGCCACTGCAGCCGCCGCCGGATGGGAGCGCGATTCATGTCCATCGTCGGAGGAGAATCGCGGGGGCACCGCATGAAACAAAACGCCTATGTTTAGGGGACTTCCAGAAAACCTTATTGTACGGTGCTGTATGTCGGATAGGACCAACCCCAGCGACCTCCACGCAACATGATATTTTCGGGTCGCACGCGTTGCTTATTGGGCGACTTGAGATTCCCAAAGGCGGCGGGCAGGGTCGCCTGGATGCACCAAGACGCCCGGACCAAGGGGCAAAAACGAGCACAAAAGCACAGACAGCGCTAGAATTCTTCTCGAAGGTTGTCCTGCAGGGCTGGGGCGGTGGATCGGCCGGGGCCTCCGGGGTAGCAGTGACTAGGGATTTCGCTTCACGCAGGGGGCGCCAGGGGTACCGATACCTGTGGGGGACCGGCCGCCTGGACAGGGCAGCTGAAACAAGCTGCAAACAAGCTGTGCGGACGGGCCACCGCGGCCGTGATCAAGGCCCAGGGGCGATTGAGCGTGCTCCCCTCTCGCCGTCGTCCCTTCGACAACTTGAGGTCCCAGTTAACGTGAGATTTCGAAGCGCCTCATATGCCCAAGAAAGAATTGAAATAAGTTGAGATATGGTGTATTTTCTAGCTCGGCTTAGTCGCGTTTAGGGCCAGTTGAAGAACTTTCCGGCCAACGACGAAGGTGGGCTGCCGTCGTCATCGTGCAGTGTGGCTGCCCAGCTGCACGAAATGTTTCTGCTGTGCTGCTGCGAAAGACAGGACATTCTGACAGCCTGGTTTTGCCCACTGCCTTTGTGGAGCTTCGCAGAGCACACGCGACCCTCTCGACCAGGTCAACGTCCAATTCCTCGGATTGCAGCGTAACATCTCGAACTCGTGGGCGACGGGGATGGCTTCAGGCGGTGAAAGCTCTGACGAAAGAGGAGCTCATGGTGGGGCGCCATGGCGGGGCTGACAGGGAAACAGGGACGTGGCAGCCCGGCTCCCAGCTTCCAGAACTTCCTCATCTCTGGTTCTGCAGCATGGCTTCCTGCTCAATGCTCCCGTCATCACCGACCTCGCGACTCAACATCACCTCGCCCCCTGGTCTCCTGCACATAGGACACGCAGCAATTCGGATGCAGGAGCTGGTTGGCGTGCGGGCGACACCTATGTATCAAGGCGTCGTTCTGCCAATCCTGCCAATGTGGTCTCAACGGCTTAGCGCACCTATTGCTCCGCCTGTGGACGGCTACAGTTTTTCACATTGCCCCTCTCAATTGTACTCTTGAACCCGATGTGTGGGATGGACAGGATGCGGAATTAAATTCCTCCCCAACGCCATCAGAAACCCCAAGTAACTGAATCCATCGGGCTTGTGCGCTGCTATTTCATCATTTCCTTCATCTCGCCCATTAATCACCTGTAGCCCCCGTGCGTAGCAGACCGCCCCTCTGCGCTCCGTGCCCCGCGATGAGCTAATTTAGACCCAGGCTTGAGGCAGAGAGGCAAAGTTAACTGATGAAGCTTGGGTGGGAAACCGCAAACCAATCTGGCAAGGTCTCGCTGCAGCACCCAAGCTCCTGCTTCATTCACCTTGCTGCATCTCCCACCCCATCCAGTCTGCTCTGGGCTGAGCACGAGCGCATCTTCACACACACATCAAACATCGCCTTGTACCCCGAAGAGCTGCCCTAACAGGAAAGGCAGCACAGGAAGAGTGCAGACCTGCAGGTTGCCCTGTGGCTTGCTGCGTCGTGCTGCTCCATCGTACGCCCAATTCCACCTACCGCGTGGGAAGCCGGCAGCCGTCGCGCGCCATTCCGCACCCCTCCGCTGTCTTGCTGCGCTCCCTTCCTGAACTTCCCACCATGCTCACGGCTTACCGCCGCTCCCCCTTCTACTTGTCGATCCTGGAACTGGCGCTGCTGGTGGTTGTGCGGTCCTACTGAAGCTCGCAACTGGAAATTTGCTCAGGACTGGTGTTGAGACGGACCCCACGCTCTCAAGACCGCGTCCATCCTGCGACCTCAGCTTCCCAAGTCCCCACGCCGGCCGGTTTCCCACTCCCGTCACCTGTCTTGTGTCTCCAGGTCCAGGCACGCATCTCCCCCTTCAGCCAAATCTACGATCCGACTCGCTGGCTGATCTCCACGAACTTGTTCTTGCCGAGCGACTATTGTACCATTATTACCCCACACCTTGGGATCTCCAAATCCGTCCTCCCAGCGGCGCTCTCGTGACGCCCTGCTGCGTGTTTCAAGCCCTCCACACCATGTAAGCGATGCCGGGCAGCGAGCGGATGACGGGGAGGAGAGGCATTGATACTGACCAAGGTTTTTCTTCCCAGAACTCCCATCTACCTCGAACGAGCCGGCGACTGCGATCAAATCAGGCCAATCGACCCTCAGCTCCTACAATGCGCGAGTGTTCTGTTTGACTGCTCGCCGAGAAACATCAAACACGAAGCCGGGCGCAAACCTCCGGTCTGCGATCAAACTGAAAACGACGCCCAGAAGTCGAGCCACCGGGCCCAGACCGACCGCCTCTCCCCGACGACGAGAGCAGCGTATTCTCCAATTCCCCTCGATCTGGCGATCTTCTATTCCCCACAGAAGCCAAGGATACAAGGCGGGAGAAGGGCGAGAGAAGCGTAAAGGCGGCTCTCGGAGCTTGCTGTGTTCCTGTCTTGTGTGGGGAAGCCGCGGTTCGACTGGCTATAGCATGAAGCATCCCCGCCTAATCTCGATCTAACCGGCCCCTCCGCAATATACGGGACTGCGGGACAGGAGACGTCATTCCCTAGAAGTAATAAATCCGTCGAACTGGATTGGGAATTCGGAAGTTTCCAAATAGCTCGTCAGGCACTTCAGCCATCCGGTGTCCGGGGGGGCTTCTCCCGCCCCTACCCAGCACACGATGCGGCGGAATCGCACTCCGCCTCCTCCGGCCTACCGGGCCCTAGCCCACCACCATGCGCACCATGGTGCGAGTGCCCAGGCGGGACAGCAGCAGGTTCAGGGCTCTGTGTCGTCTCTGATCAGGTCGTTCAATGTCGAAGCGAACCCGACGCGGCCCATGCGCCCCTCCCCGCTGACGGCTTCGACCATTCCAGATATGCCGCTCGACCTGGTCGATCGCATCCGGTCTTTTCCCCTCTTTATGTCTGCCCCGGAAGATTTCCTGGTCGCAATCGGTGCCCATTTAAGACCCCAGATCCACTCAGCTCATGATCACATCCTCACCGAGGGCGACGAAGCAAAAGCAATGTATTGGCTGGTCCGCGGCGTCGTCGCCGTCACCTCTCGGGATGGCGAGGCTGTCTACGCCGAGCTCAAACCCGGTGCTTTCTTCGGAGAAATCGGGGTCCTCATGGACGTGCCAAGGACCGCGACCATCGTGGCGAGAACCAAGTGCCTCCTCGTCGTTCTCAAGAAGGAAGACCTGCAGGCAGAGCTCCCCAAGTATCCGGACATGGAGAAGGCAATCCGCCAGGAAGCGCAGGAACGGTTGACAATCCTGAAGAAGAAACGCCAAGAGAGCGGGCAGATGGGCAAGCTCACGGACTTCACTGGCCCAAAGCTTGCGCGTGAAGCGGTCCCGGGCGAAGTCAGCACCGGGGAGGTTGGGGTGATCAAGGAGGGTGCTGCGGTGAACACTAAGAAACGGAAATCGCCTAGCCCTGGTGTGATTGAAGATCCGGCTATCAGTGGCAGCGCCCTTGGTAGCGGCTATGTCAACATCCGGAAAACGCTCAAGGAGCTTCCCCTGTTTTCGACACTTCCCCCGGATATCCTACATTTTATTGGTCTCAGCGCACAGCCGAAGACATATTCCCCCTTCACCGACATCGTTCGCCAAGGCAGCCCAGGAAACGAGATCTTCTTCATCGTCCGAGGAGAAGCCGAAGTAATACACGAAACACCGAGCCCTCCGAACCCTAGACGTGCCACAAGAGCATCGTATATGCGGCCGAGGCTAAAGCAAGGGCAATACTTCGGGGAGGTTTCGAGCCTGGGGCTGTCTGAAGGGCGAACAGCTACGGTGCGGTCGATTACGGCGGTGGAGTGTTTAATGGTCGGTGGTGAGGCGCTCGACGAGCTTTGGAAGCGCTGCCCGCCAGAAATCAAGCTGCAGGTAGAAGAGACGGCCAAACAGAGGTATCAGGCGTCTGATGATGACATTGAGATGGAAGACGCGGAGAACCGTGCACTCTCAGACGACGAGCGGTTATCAACGCCGCCGAACCAAATCATGCTCCCACAAGTCACGTTCACCACTCCCTCAAAGCCCGCCTCGCCGACCAAGCCCGATGCCGAAACACGTCAGCCATCGGATCCAGATCCGTACTTGAGCGTGGACATGGAAAACCTTCGTAACCGTCGGCGCAATTCTCTCGCACCGCCGACTCCACAGACCGATTCGTCCACGATTGTGAGCCCCATGAAGCCGAGCACAGCCGAAACCAACTCTCACAAGCTTTTTGCCCCTCCCATATCGCCGATCTCCCGTGACGATTCCCCGCTACCTGCCAAACGCGCGCGAACCATTCTTCGAGGCTCCAGTGAGCCAGAAAACGAGATCGGTGGGGCGTCTCTTTCAGATGACGTCCTGGTCGCTGTATTCAAGCTGTTGGACCTCTTGGAGCTCATTCGCTTGAGAGCGGTGAGTAAGCGGTGGCAGCAACTTCTGACCGAGAGCCCACAGCTCTGCACACATGTCGACCTCGGGCCGATCAACCGGAAAGTAAATGATTGGTCACTGACCAATATCCTTGCCCCGTTTATCGGTACGCGTCCCGTGGAGATCGACCTCAGCAATTGCTTCCACATCACAGACGAAGGGTTTCAAGCTTTATGGCGACTGTGCGGCAAGAACATTAAAACATGGAAAATGAAAAGTGTCTGGGATGTCTCCGCAGGGCAGATCTTGGAGATGAGCGATAACGCCAAGGGCCTAGAAGAGGTGGACTGGAGCAACTGCCGCAAGGTTGGCGACAACCTGCTCGCCAGAGTCGTCGGTTGGGTCGTTCCGGAACCGGCCCCTGCTCGCGAGAACGCAAAGAACGTGGTCATCTCCAGCTCTTCAGCGAAAGGCAGGAGAGCATCTCAGCATCAGCAAAAGATGGAGAAGCAGAATGCTATCCAATCGGCGGCACCCGCTCCCCCACCACCGGGTACTGTTATCGGCTGTCCCCGTCTCCGCCGTCTCAACCTATCGTACTGCAAGCATATTACGGACCGTTCCATGGCACACCTAGCCGCGCACGCAGCCAACCGTCTACAGTCGTTAACTCTCACGCGGTGCACATCCATTACAGATGCCGGCTTCCAGGCGTGGGCGCCGTATCGCTTCAACGAGCTGACACATCTCTGCCTGGCGGACTGCACCTACCTTTCAGATAATAGCATCATCGCTCTCGTTAATGCCGCCAAAAACCTGACGCATCTCGACCTCAGCTTCTGCTGCGCATTATCCGATACGGCAACCGAGGTGGTGGCACTTGGATTGCCCCTCCTTCGCGAACTCAGGCTCGCGTTCTGCGGAAGTGCAGTCAGCGACGCCAGCTTGGGATGCATTGCTCTTCATCTCAACGAGCTACGGGGTCTCAGCGTGCGGGGCTGCGTCCGTGTCACAGGCAACGGGGTCGAGAACGTGCTCGAGGGCTGTGGACGCCTCGAATGGGTGGACATCAGTCAGTGTAAGAACCTGGGTGGATGGCTCATCGGCGGGGGCGTAGAGAGATGGGGTTTCGACGAGCGTGGTAAAGACGGGAACATTGAAGGCTGGAAGATTCCAGGTGTCAGAGTTTCCAAAGTCCAAGGTGGCAAGATGGGCGCCGGCGGGGTTGGCGGCGGCATCGCGGTCAACCAGAAGGTGGCCGGCAACTTTAAAGTATTGGGGCCCGGGCCGATTATGCGGCCGGTGATCCCACCGAGGGGGGCGAGCAGCCGCCGGACCAGAAAGCCGGTGAAGTTCGTCGTGGAGAAAGGCGTTGGTGGCTTGAGATGATGTCATGTCTAATGACCTTAGCTGAGCGCATGCACATCATAAAGGCAGGGGGGTAGTTTCTGTACATGACGACTAACGACGACCAGCGCACATGCTAGCCATGACCCAATGAACACTAATGTCACATAACGGTTGGACTTACACGGCGGCATCATACATAGAATTGCGATGGGGCTGAGCAACAGGCCGGGCCAGTAGACGGGCAAGGGCATTGGGTAGCACATTTCTTGGATAGGTATCGCGGATCATGGCTAGGATGAGGAAGGGATTGATACCCCATTTCATATGTTTAGGTGATAGCTGAATAAAGAAACATGCTTTTTCTCAGCAGCCCGGGCATCGCCTTTTGTGATGTGATCAAGGACTAATAGGGGTCCCGGCTGGCCCCGGTTGAGTCACTGCCCAGATAAGTCCGCCAAGGAACGGTACAGTGCTGCCGCCCATGCTGCCCGCCATTGTTGCTTGCTGGCCACGAAAAATAAAACAGAGTAAAAAAATACAACGCTGCCCGGCAAACAGTGTAGGAGAGCAAAAAAGATAAAGCCCCACGTGGGGCTCGAACCCACAACCTTGAGATAATATCTTGCTCGCACTGAGTCGAGCTGATGAAGATAGAAGTCTCACGCGCTACCAATTGCGCCAGCCGGGCTTTGCGTTTCTTGCTCGATGCATGTGACCTCCGGTATTGCCTCTTGTCTGGTCTGTGAACAGCCAGCCCTGGCCCTTGCTTTACTTTCTGTGGAACTCTACGAAAATATTTTCCAGGCTGTCCTGTATGATGCTGGGGTCCAGTGTCCAGTCCGATCTTTTGGTTTGTTGTGCGTTTGGGCTTGTGGAGCGGATGGTGGAGTCGGTGAATAAAGTGTAGTTTGTGGCGGTGACGCTGTGACTCGTGCGGGTGTGTCCACCACAACGTGGTGCAAGTTTTCCGGGCGCAGCGGCGGTGTCGGCGATTGGTAGCTGCCGCATCGGAAGAATTCCCGTTGGCCGAGCCTATCCGCTCATTCCGTTACTGGTTTTCGGGAGCGGGATTGGCGGGTGAGTCATGATTGGTGTTTCGATTTGGGCACATCAGAACATTCGCTTTTCGAAGGGGTAATTAATGCGATGCTCGACATATATCACCAGCTGTGCCTTCAATTACCATCAAAATCTCGAAATGGCGTCGCAAAGTCCTATGGCGAGGGTTGGTGTTGCAGCCATTGTGAAGGATGCAGCGGGCAAGATGGTGGTGGGCGTCCGGAAGGGGAACTCTCATGGCATCGGTAAGACCTCTTCTCAGTAGAGTAATCAGCCGAGGTGATATTGTTGGGCTAGAGAAGCTGAATCAATCAGGGCACTGGCAGTTTCCTGGAGGCCATCTTGAGTTTGGCGAAACACCGCTGCAGTGTGCAGAGCGAGAAACACTCGAGGAGACAGGCCTTGTTGTACGCGCCGGGAAGATTGTTGCTGTGACAAACGACATCTTTGAGGAAAGCTCCAAGCACTACATCACTTTGTTTGTGGTATGCCAGCGTGTCAGCGAGGACCAAGAGCCCCAGGTATGATGCCTCTGAAGTCCACGCGGATGCCATTCCATGCTGACTTCATGACCTTCAGACAATGGAGCCAGAGAAATGTGAGGGATGGTCATGGAAGACGTGGGCTGATATTAGAGAGTTTCTCGGGACGGAGAGTGCCGGCGAAAACAAGGAACAGAGGCTGTTCTTGCCCATCATCAACCTACTCAATGACTATCCCAACATACAAGACCTCATGTAATAGCTGTGCTGTAGGCAGTGAAGCATCTCGGCCTGTATGGAGAAAGGGGGACAAAGTACTCAGTCCCAAATCCGGGAGACTACCTACAATTGCATCTTGTGGTTGATTTGCTCTAGGATCCGTAGGTTGAACTGAATCTCTTGCAAAATTTCCATTTTTGAAACCGAAATCACGGCCACCTTTATCCTACAGTGCTGACAACTTGAAATTTTTCACAACTGCTACATGAGGCGGGTACCTAACAAGCAACAAACTAGATTTACTTTAGTCTAGGGGTTGGCATAGATTAGCCCAAAGGATGTCGAGGTACTTGTGGTAGGCTTTTTGAAACAATTGCCTTCGTAATTTGACGAGCCGGAGCCCATGTTGATGACAACCTGAGGAAAAAGCTAGTCCACATAAGAGCTGTGCAGAGTGTTCGACCACAATAGTTCGCTTTTGGTGCTCCAAGCCCTGCTCCAATGGTGGGACTTGTATGATCTACTTTTGACTGCGCTTCTGCCACTTCCACTTCCGCCTGTACATCCCGCGACGACGGTGCTATCTGGAACTAGAGAAGCCAGAGCTGGGTTGGGCGACCCATTTCATGAAGTGCGTCGGACCAAACCACAGCAGTCACTAGGTGCCCTGCCGCGATCCGTAAGAAGGTTGCGACGGTTCGATACCAAAGCGGGTGGCGTGTCAGTAGTCGGAACCATGGCCGATTTTCTCATCTAGGTAATGCCCCTTGGCCAGTTGTTGACCCTATTGGGACCCGGCCCTTGTCGCTACCCAATATCGAGGGGTTTTACCTTCGCCGAAGGTCATTCAACCCCTTGGGCGGTGTTGGTCCAAGGCCATTTCATGGCAGCAGCGTCCGCTTACCGCTCGTGTTTAAGAGTGTCCGCTATTAGCCAAGTTCTACTTCCAGGTCTGCTAGGAACTGGGACAGGAGCCGGGAGCCCGGGATCAGCGGGATCAAGTTCGAGGTAGACCATCCGCCAAACGGCCCAGGAGGATCAAAACGCCAAGAATAGGTTATATGTCCAATGCTGGGACAAGATGTGGCCTCGTTTCTTGCCAGATGCCTAATGCGGCCCTGACATGTCCCTGGACGTCAAGCTGAAGGCGCTACACTTGCCAGGCGCATCTCGCAATGTTAGGTCGTTCGTGCGAGGCCGATGAGTACCTGACTTGACGGTGGTGTAGGGGTCAGTCTTGTTAGACGAGAGGGAGAGGGGCATCGGCATGCGACAAGGCTGGGGAGACCCATCCCGAGGTGGAGGGCAAACGGGAAGAGATCCACGCTCAGCTGGACGTCTGCAAGATATTCTGTGGGCCTTCCGAAGTTGGAATCGCCAACTTGCCCACGAGACAACAAAAATTGTTTATTCTCAGCCGCAGCCACATCATCCACACCATGCAAGCCAGGGGCGCTGCCCAGACCTTGAAAACCACTCAAGAACGAAGCGTGATGTCGCCAACGGGCAGAGCCCTAGCGCCCGGGCGTCCGGAAGCGACGGGAAGTGGCGGGAGCGCCCAGCAAAGAAGCCAAGCCTTCAAAGACAACGCCCAGCAGGTGCATGGATTTCCGTCATGGCGCACTGACCACCAATCGCAAACGGACCCCACTCTTTCTTGCTCCAACCGTGAAGTCCCGCCTGGGATCTTTCCTCGCATTTCCAACAGTCACAGCCCTGTACCGCCTCAATCAGTGCTTCCCAGCAATGCCCCCCGACCAGCGAAAACCTACTCGTCCGCCTCTCGAGTGACCCCGAAGATCGAGCAGTTGGCCGAGTATCACAACAATCCCGCCAGCACCACACGAGCCGGCGACAATTACCCGAGACCTGGTCTGCACGGCCCACTGCCAATTCGGTCGCTCCTCGACCCCGCCAACGTCCGCCCGCAGCGCTCAGCGCCGCCTGTCGGCCACTGGAATCCCGTCTCGCCGTCATGCCCGGGGGGGACTCGACCTGGAGCCCACGCGGGCCGGCGTCTGAAGTATCGAATAACGACGCAACTTCGGTTTCTGCCAGTCAGGATGGCTTCGACACGCAGCAGATCCAGGCGCTGGCGCGACACCCGCCGCCCGGTGCCTCCGTTTACCCTCCCACGGCCGCAGTCTCGAACGCCATGAACCCTCGAAGCTGTGTGACGTGTCGGAGGAGGAAGGTATGCGCTTCTTGTGCTGTATAGCTAGGATTGCGCGGGGAGGGCTCGCTGACTCTGCATCAGGTGCGCTGCGATAAACACATGCCATGTTCCAACTGCCGCAGGGCCCAAATTCCTTGCATCTTCCCTGCGCCGGGCAGGGCGCCACGCCGACCGAGACCGAAGGACCCCAACGCGCCGTCCAAGCAGCCATCGAGCGAGCGAGAATTAGAGCTGATGAAGCGATTACGGAAGTTGGAGGGTATTGTTGAGGAACTGAGCGGCCAAATAGAAATCGAAACGGTACGCCAGCCATCCGGCACCAGCCCGACCAACTCCCCCGAGGCGCCGCCAAGAAAAGACATAGACGATGCGGTCGGGCGGCGCAATGATGGTGCTACGAGCGCAAGTGGTAGCAGTCACAGCCATGGCTCGCCTGCCACAAGACCGCCGGGAAGGACAACTGGGTCCGGTTCCAGTTTTGCGCCATTGAGGAAATCGTCGGACGTCCACAAGCAATTCGGCCGTTTGGTGCTCAACGAGAAAGGTGTCACGCGATACGTCAGCAGCGCATTTTGGACTTCAATCAACGACGAGGTACGGGTCATATTACTGCGTGAGAGCTTGTCCGTAATACTAATATGACGAGCAGCTGGACGAAATTCGACAAGAGACACACGATCTCACTGACGAAGACTCGGACGAGTGGGACTTGGAGGCATCCCCCCAGTCAGCAGCTCAAGAGAAGAGCCTGATAGACCACCAGTCCTTCATAATGGGATACCGCTCTGCCGACGTCGACCTGAGGCCGCTTCACCCTTTGCCGTCGCAAATACCCTTTATGTGGCAGGTGTATCAAGAAAACGTCGATCCAATACTCAAGATCCTCCACGTGCCAACCACTACCAAGCTGATACGGGAAGTTCGCACCAGCCTCGATAATCTCACCCCGTCTACGGAAGCCTTGATGTTCTCTATTTACTATGCTGCAATCACCTCATTGGATGAGGATGAGGTTTGTGCTGTTTGTGTTCCCCTTTGGAGCACTTGCTTACATCTGAAAGGTTAAACTCAACTTCGGTGCCGACAAAGATTTCCTCCTGCAGCAATACCGCTTCGCTCTAGAGCAGGGTTTGGCAAAGTCAAACTTCGTTACCAGCCCTGATTTGACGATTGCGCAAGCGTTCATACTGTTTCTGGTTCTCGTGCGCCGACACGATGACACAAGGTTCTGTTGGACCCTTACGGGCCTGCTGATTCGAGTCAGTCAAGCATTAGGGCTCCATCGTGATGGCACACATTTCCCGAACCTTTCGCCCTTCGAGATCGAGATTCGCAGGCGTTGCTTCTGGGCAGTATGTGTTTTGGACCTTCGATCTGCCGAGGATCAAGGGACTGACCTCACTATCATGGACGGATTTTTTGATACGCAAGCCCCGCTCAATATCAACGACACTGACATATCCCCCGAAAGCACGGAATTGCCGAAGCCCAGGGATGGGCCGGCCGATATGTCTTTCTCTCTCATTCGATACGAAATCTGTTCAGTGGCAAGGCGGATACACATGGCCTCATTGCCATTGGTGGCCAACGTTTGTAGCCGTGACGCGGCGACTACCCTGGAAGAGCGAGAGGAGATGCTGATCGAGGTTCACAAGCGAGTAGAAGAGAAGTATCTGAAGAGCCCCGATTGTGATAATAACCCAATGTACTGGACGGCGGCAAATATTGCCCGGCTTATTGTTGCCAAAATGACGCTCATCATTTACCAGTCTTATCTCTTTCCAGTCAGCGATAGCCTGACCAATAACCTGACCGAAGAGAAACGTACCTCCCTCTTCAATAGGGCTACCGAGATATTCGAGCACAGCTACATCCTCAACACCGATCCACGTGCCAAGCAATGGCGCTGGCTATTCCAGACCTACACACAACTCCACGCCGTGGCATATGTACTCATTGAAGTAGCACATCGTCCATGGAGTGCCACGGTTGAGCGCTCGTGGGCGGCGCTGAACATGGTGCTCTCAACTGGGAAGCCCTCCCTGCCTCAGTTCGATCTGGAGAAGATGGCAGACCACTCGGCCATCTGGCTACCGTTGAGGAAACTATATGTCAAAGCGGAGAGGCACAGAGAGGCCGAGATTGCTCGCCTTCGAGCGGACCCACAGGCAGCGCAACAGGTCGAGCTCGAGGACAAGGCCAGATCGCCCCCCGAAACATTCGGTGCGCTGTCTAACTCGGTAAAGAATGTTATTGCCAACGAGCGATGGCGCAAGTTAGTCAATGCACCGCCATTGCCAAAGTCGCCACCCGCCCCGGCCCCCGCCCAGCAGCCCCAGCAGCCCCAGCAACCCACACAGCCTCAACAGGGTCCGACTTCCCATTCGTCAAGCAATCGTAACAACCAAAATGTTACGGCCAACGCCAATTTCAACAAGCACAATGTCATGGAGTTCTTAGACTCGGCCATGTCCTCCCATACCTTTGAACCAACCTTCTTCCCCGCCATGTGGAGTAGAGATAACGGCTCGCTGGCGAGTCAACCCCCTAACTCCAACTTCGGCGCAACGCCAGAGATGCAGAGAATGGAGAACATGGTTGCCTACGATTCGACGGCTCTGCTGGGCGATAACAGCGGAACGAGAGGTTCGAACCCTCCCAATCAGGCGCACGGAGGTAATGGAGGTACCTCATCGATGGCATCCCCTCTTCAGGACCATAACAACTTGCCGCCTTGGATGTGGCCGGTAGCAGACCCACCCCGGCTACAAAACCTGCCAATGGAGGACTTGGATGTGAACATGGACGAGGGCTTCGACTGGCAGAATTGGCAGGAGAGCCTGGGGAGGTTTGAGCTCGAAGGCTCGGGGACTGGCGCCGCCTGGGGGTCTGGAATTTAAAAGCAGTTGGATGTAGCGCGCGGCATGTCTTTTTGGATGACCTGGTAATGGTGTGGTTAATGTCTGGCGGGTTTGGACGCGCATTTTGGGAAAAGGGGTATGTTTTGGAATGCAAGCGCTCCCATTCTGCCGCTTTGGAAAAGCTGTGTATAGAACCTCGTAGGGGATGGGATTGATACCCGGTGGCTGCGGATAGAAACTATTTATTTGGACCTGAGGCTTGGATGGCGGTTTGTTTTGTTTGTGCTGCTGGGCCAGGGGCATGGTCACCTCGGTGAGGTTGGACGCTCAGATCCGCTAATGGACCATGCATGCAAGGGTCATGTCCCTCAGCCTCACCACAACGGCAACGACGCAATATCCGGCAACAGAGAGGACAACAGCGAGCAACCCCCCACTGGAATTGGGAAAACGTGGGGTCACAAGCAGCAGCCATTTTAGCGACTTGCCGGTGACGTTGGATACATGGTTGGCTGAGGCACATTTGCATCGGAAGATTTCTCATCTCGCTACACTCCCCTTCGGCTGTGAAGAAATATGCTGTCTCGAACTGCTGCGAATTACTAATATACCTCGCCTGGTTGACGTGCATCTATCGGCGACCTCATTTCCAATTTTGCTGCCATACTATTCTACCTCAGGAAGTCCGATGGTAGCGGAGGACCCCAGACATGCAACCCATCTGGTGCTTATTGGCGTCGTCTCATCAACCAAGTCGCCGTCCACTAGGATAATGTTAGCATGGTTTTGTTTCTAGTACAAGTGAGTCGCTTACCATAATGCTCCAGGATAAATCCGGATCGATCCCACCTTCACAAAGTTAGAAGATCCTCAAAAACGCAATACCGGGTGTCTCTTACCAGTAATCAAAGATCTGCGAACCCAAGACGTGTCTACCTACAACCCAAACCAGATCATACCCCTTTTCGCGCAGCTACTGATGGCCAAGCGACTGGATATCGAAGTCATGCACCTCGAAGCTTGAATGATGCACATGGAACTTGGGCCCTGCGCAACACATATCATGTAAGCCCACCATCCGCCTAAACAACTCGCCCGGAACTAACATACCCTCAAAGAAGAAAAACATATGATGATCCACAGCCTCCATACCCCGATCCAGATGCAAGAAAGTCGTGATATCCTTCCCCGTGGAATCGTGAACCAAATCACTCGGCTTGAGATTAAACCTTGTGGTATAAAACCCGTACGTCTTCGCAAAATCTGTCACGCAGCACCCGAAATGCCACATCTTGTGAACCGGCGCCGGCGCCTTCTTGAACCGCTGTGCCTTGTTCACAGCTCGGTTCTTGGTGTCAGGGTAGTTGTAATCCCGCTCTGTAAGCTGCGGCCCTGACTTGGGGACGAGCGTTTGCCCAAAAACAAGATGCATGGGGAAGTCATCCACGGGGTCGCGGAAGGTAACCCGCTTTCCGCCGCCCGGGGCGGCGGAGTCCTCGACAGGCGTGGCATTGGGGAGCGTGGCGGAGGCGAGTTCCAGGTCGGCCAGGGACTCGACGATGAAGGCGGCGCCGCCGAAGGTGTTGGCGGGACCGGTGGTCGCGTAGTAGACAAAGGGGTCGACGCCGTAGCCTTTGAAGTAGAGGGCGTCGCCGAGGTCGGACACGATGGTGAACCCGAAGTCGAGAAAGAATTGCCGGGCGACTTCAAGGTCAGAGTGGGTGTAATACACGTGTGCCAGACGCACGAGGCGGATCTTCTGTGGTGGCCGTTGGTCACCCATGGATGACATTTGGGGTTGCTAGCTTCCTCGGTACCATATTTTAGGGGGATAGCATGGTGGGTCTGGAATTTATACTAAGACGACTTGGATGCAGTGGTGCTTATCAAGGTACGGGGTACATTTCAAATACCGGAGAGGTTCAAGCTACATCCAGACTGGCGGCATGCAGAGCGTCGGTCGACTGCCGGACTTCAGTGCTCTCGCCACCGCTTTCAGCACGTGCCCGTGGTCGAGCTCAACTGAGGGGGCCGCGTTTGGGACTATTGCGACTCCTTGGGAAGTTAGACCGAGGTCTTAGCAGCAACTCGCCCGATAATGCATCCTCAAGCCTGTGAGTTTGGGCGTCGACCAGCTTCTGATGAATCCGTTTGATGATCTTTTTCTAACAAATACAAAGGCCTTCGGGAGTCTAGAGCTCTATCGACTCCAGATATTGGGAATCAGGTACGTTATCCCCATCGCCTAAAGATGATAGTTGGTAAACATATAATTGAAAGAATGAATAACAGAAGTCCAAGAATCATCAGAAAACCTGCCGTGCGTTTAAACGCAATTCCTCCCAACGGTCCATTTCCATCTTGCATTTTGCTTTGCAATGACAACACTCGCAGTAACGTGGACTCGCCATGGCTTATTGCTACTGGCTGTCAGCGAGTATTCGAGTTTAAAGCAGGTGCCCGTGTATAACTTGTTCTAAATATGGAAACCCAGGCACTAGAAGTTTGAATGTAGTAATTCCTTTCAATTGATTTCTGATTGGCATTCGCGAGATGGTTTTGTGTGACGAGATGAGGGCGGGTGAACGGGAGCAGGAGGACTGGATACATGCGTTCCGTTATTTATATCTCAGTGCCTACAAATTCCCCGATATAGCTTGACATATTGTATGAACTCTATGAGGTTCCCATCAATGCCGCATCGAAAAACCTTCACCATATCAAGGTTTCAATATTTCGACCCCCTGAGCTCGACTCTATTCCTTCTCAACCCAGTCTCAGCCCGATATCTGAACACAATGTTCACCATATCTCAAAATGCACTAATACCTTCCCCATCAAACCATGCCGAGGAGGCGGTAGGTGGGCCCAGCATTTCGTTCTCCCACAACCAACGGATAGCCATTGCAAAACCTATTTGCAAAATCGCTGGAATGCATAGAACCACCACCCACAGAAACACCACGATAGCCGCCAGAAAGACTAGGCCAACCACCACGACGATCTTGTGAAGGCAATAGAATGAGCGGAAGAGGATTGAAGAGGTGGTCATTTGCACACTCGCACATTTTCTCCCATAGGTAAGGTAGGTATGGCTTGGCCGTTGGCCTCGGCGCTGTCAAAGTTTTGATCGGCACAACTTTGTAACACATAAACTAAACCTTCGCCGTACCGCATCAAAGCTTCAATATTGCGATGCGTCCCCATCAATCGACACCATCCTCACGGCCTGAAAGTGATTGAACGCTTCCCGCATATAACCCCGTACCGCCGGCCGGTGGGTGGGGCATCATCGGCATCCGTCTCCCGTACCCGGCCCCACTTTCCTTCGGGCTATTTCCCCACACTCTCCCGGAACACCACCAAGTGGATTGCTGAGATGATTACAAACATCAGGTCTGGGGTAACGATTTCCTCATCGAAACGAAACTTGCATTTGTCATGTCTTGCAAATCGTGAATAAGGTCGTTAGCGGGAGGGAGGGGCGCGTGTCATTGGCGCAAATTGATGGCATTGCTCATCCCGGGCTGAGATCTACATCTTCACCGTGTCTGCTGGGAAGATTGAAACAGGAAGGGCTGCACACGGTGAAGTCGAAGCTCTCACTGAGAAATAAACATGCATCAACGCTGCAAGGTGGGTACTTTCGTGATCATTGGAACTGAAACATGATATATCTTTACTCATAACTCATACCCAAAAGCTACTCCTTTGGGGCCTCATAATTGCTAAAAACCTCTGTCCTTGCCTTCTCACACTCCCTCGTGATAGTCTCCCTCCACGCCTCAGACCTCAACGTAATTGTACACGGGAAATCCTCTGCACACATCAAGAAGCCCGAGCAGTACCCGGCTTCGTTGGTTACATCCGGCTCGATGTCTCCCCCTTTCTCATCCTTCCCTGGCCCGATATTAACCATACCAGCTTCGCAAGCGCTAGGAACAAATTCCTCTCAGCGACGTGAATGCCCGGACAGATCCTCCTCCCGGCGCCATAGCCATAGTGATCCCTGTTAGCGAAGTTACCTGTGGCCAACTCAGACGCGAGCGCAGTGTACCCCTTGAAGTTTGTCGGGGTTAAAGACGTCCGGATTCGGGAAGCGCTTCTCGTCCATGTGCATACCAAAGGCGTAGATGAAGACATCGCTCCCCTTGGGGAGTTACATCCCATCGGCCCAGTCATCCTCCGCCAGCGAATGTGGGAATGCCAGGGGCGTAACCGGCCGCCAGCGATGCGCCTCCTTGACGCACTGCGTGATGTACGACAGGCTAGCAAAATCCTCCCACGTCGGGGCGCGCCCTTCGCCGACAACGACATTAATCTCGGCCTGAGCCTTCTTCAGCACCTCGGGCCACTTGGTCATGGCGTGGGTGAAGGCAATGATCAGTGAAGAGGTGGTGTCCGACCCGCCTTCCATGACGGTGCCGCAGAGGAAATACAGCCCGTGCCTGTCGATATCGAGCTTCTCCTCCTGGTCGAGAATGCGGTCCAGGAAGCAATCGCGGCTGCCGGACTCCTTGCGGCGTGTGACGACGTACTCGACCCACTCGGAGTACAGCGCTGTCATCTCACGACCGACATCCTGGGAGCGGGACCTCCACATGCCAAGAAGCGATTCGGGGACCCACTTGAGGAAGGGGAAGATGTCGACCGGGGGCGTGTTGCCGGCCTCCATGACCTTGGACCAGTTCTCCATCAGGGCGTAGAGCTTGACCATGTGGCGGGTCTGGAAGGTCTGGAAGGTGGGGGCCCATCCTCAACGGGGAACACATCTCGGTTGCGGGGGACCAAGGCGGTCTTAGTGACAGGCTAACAGGCCCAGGTGCGACTTGGTGCGTGTAAGTGTCGACGGCCGAATGGCAATTGGTCTGCAGCGCCTTAGTTTCATCAGCTCCCCCGCAATCTGGGGTAACTTGGAGCGCCAGAGTTTGTGGGGGAGCCTGAATTCGCGGGGTTGGGGGACGCGGCGTGACGTGTATCCTGGACACAGGTGCGCTGATCCAGGTCGCCGGGTCCCCTCAGCGGCAAGCGTGAGGGGCTGCTCCGGAACTCACTATCCGGTACCTGGCGGTGCTTGTTTTGCGGGTCGCGGCCTCGGTTTGTAAGCGGTGATCGAGAGCGTCAAGGGGTACGAGAGCATGTGTCGTGCCCGTGTAACGCCGGCATCAGGGCTTGGTGGAGAAGTGCAACGTGGGCACTAGGTGAACGGCTCTGTAAGAAAGTTCTGTAATTTATACAAGCAAGAGGGCTAGCTGCGTATGTACGATAGCTTAGGCCACAAGAAGGGCCCCTCGGACAATGCGGAAGATACCTGCTTGCTGCTGAGATCGCCCATGGTTTTGGTTCCGGCAGGCCATCTCGGATTCCGAAAGGGCCTTCCTGCGTTCTGAAACGGCCTTTCCTGTATGCTAAAAGGCCTTGCTGCGTTCTGAAGATGTCTTCGACGATACATTCAAGGCTTATCATGTTGTAAGCCCAGGCTTGCTGTTCCGACCACGAGCTGTGTGAAGAGTGTCATATCGCATTCTGGCACGGAGAGAAGATACGCTTACTTTGGACCCGAGCATTTGTACCGAGAATAGCATATAGCTCTTCAACTAGAGAAACAGCACCCTCTTCATGACAGCCTCCAATTTGGCCTTTGGATCCTCAATCATGCCCTTGGACCGCCATGCCACAAACCTGTCAGGTCTCACCAACACGCACCCATCCTCCTCGATATCCCTCCGCTTCTCCCAGTCGCAATAAACGTCTTCGTAATCCTCCTTCCACCCGATAGAGTAGCTCTTAATCTCAACACCCACCGTCTTCGACACTTCATCAGCAGCGTCCTTCCATGCCTGGCCGCCAGGCCCTGTAATGAGGCAGAACTTCCCGTGACCGGCAAGGTCGATGGTGGAGAACTGCTTCCCCGGCACACGTGTATTTAGCCACGCGTGCGGCAGCCTCATGCCAGGGTACGTGCTGATGAGCCGCTCACGCACCGCATCAGCTGGAAGCGCTGGAGCCTCGGGCTCATCGGCATGATAGACGGCCTCTGATCTGTACTGCTGGTTCATTTCGATGCCCAGGCCGTGAAACTCAGTCCCTGTGTTCTCAATTCCGCGGTGGAAGTCTTGTCTCCTCCTGCGGCCGACCTCCCCCTTTTCCTCGAACTCGGCAAGCACGGCTTTCCTCTTTTCGACGTCGGGCTCTGTCATTCCAATGGCCTGCATCCATGGCACGTGGTCGCGGAGTCCCTGGTTGGCGCGCGTGATGACATCCATACCCACCGGCTGCCGTTCCAAGTTATATGTATCCAGGATCTTCGGCCCTGCCTTTCCAGACATGACGTACTCGATCTTCCACGCCAGATTGAACGCGTCCTGGATGCATGTGTTCGACCCAAGCCCATTGAATGGCGGGTGCCTGTGCACGGCATCACCCAGACAGAAGATATTGCCATCAGAGTAGTACTCCGCTACCGTTTCGTTGATCCACCACTTGCTCACATTCAGGATCTCGACATCGACTGACGGATCGCCAATTACGTCTCTTGCACGGGCAAGATACTCTTCGTTGGAAGCAATCATGAGGTCGGCCGTGACGTCGGCCCCGGGAGCGTGAAGGAAAATGAACATCCACTCGTTCCAGGGCCGGACCATGCGCACAATGCAGGCCCATCCCCACGCGGGGTGTTCCTTCTCGGGCTGGAATACCCAGTGAAGATTGCCGGTGCGGTTGGTAACTAGATGGGAGAGATCTGCCTTGAGAAGTACGTTGAGCGCCAGCCCCTGGCCAGGCTTCTTGATGAGGGGGATTCCAAGCTCGCGGATGACTTGGCTGCGCGCGCCGTCGCAGCCGAAAAGGAAACGGGATTGGATCTTGTAGGTTTTGTTGGAGATTTCGTCGCGGATGGTGCTGATGATGACGTCTGGAGATGGGCGGGTGAAGGAGACGAAGGCGGTGTTGAAGCGCAGGGCCCAGCCCTTGAGAACGGCGCGGCGCGTCAGGATCGGCTCGAGGTCGGTTTGCGGGAGGTCGACGTGGTCGCAGGGGCTCGCGGCGTCGTAGTCAGCCTGCCCGTACAGAGTTAGCAGAGCTCCACCGTCAGAGCTGGGAGTCTTACGCTACGCTTGGGGTCATTGCCCCAAGAGTAGAGGCGCGCGTACTCCTCGCCAGCCATGGAGTGACACCATCGTGTGTGAACCATATTGTGACCGGCCGCAGCAGCATCGATGCATTGCTGATCCAAGCCAATGTCCCTCAAGCACTCGAGCGCTGCCATGTTCGTGATGTGAGCCCTGGGCGTCTCGGCACACCCCGGCGCCGCCGAGATCATGATTCCCTTTCGACCTGGCCATTATCAGCGTCAATGCTTTTGTGTCACGACAGATTGGCATACCATGCGAAGCCAGGAAGCAGGCTAAAGCAGCGCCCGCAGGGCCGGCTCCCACAATCAAGAGATCTGTCTTGATGATATCGTCCTCCATTTTGGGTCAGGGGTATTCGGTTCAGGGGTTTGTTTGTTTTGTCTCGGTCTAGGCAGGAGCGGCGAGGAGCGGCGCGAAGTGACGGGTAGGATTCCTCCAGGTTATCTGGCGGCCCTTCAATCCCGTGCCCGCTGCGCTCCGCCAGAGGGCGATGGAGTGTCGTCAGTCATGTCTCCGTTTATTATCTGGGTATTGCCGAACTGCTCCCCGGGGTTTGCCCCTGAATGCGGGGGCTGCGGAGAAACATGTGGACCTGGGAACCGGCCGACGTGCGGGGAGGGAAACATCAGCCAAGAGGCGCCTTGCCTCATCGTCCACCGTGCCTTGTTGGATCGTGCCAGCTCCGCATTTGAGCGGCTTTCCGCTGAAAATACTGTGAATGCAGGGAGACCGCGCGAGCATCGGGGAAGGGCATTGCATGGCAAGGCTTTGGAGACTTGGCTGAGAGCTGAGGTTCGGTTGGTTGGGAAGAGGTCAGCGGGTGGCGCACAGGCCAGGCGCGCGTTCCGGGCGAGCGGGCCTGGTGTGCACGGCCCACGGGGCAATTACTTGACGCAGTGGGCCCTTGGTGCGGGGAAATATGTTTTCTTCGCATCGGTGGTTCACTTCCTTCCACTGTTCCACTGTTCGAGATCAGAGATGTGCCGAACCGACGCTGGTGGCTGAATCCCAAGCATGGCAGAACCTTATGCGACCCGGAGCGAGGCAGCGAGATTGGCCGCAGCGAGCCCGCCAGGCACTACTGGGCTGGCCTGCTACGCCTGCAAGAGGTGAGTGCACCCGCTAGGCCCCGCGCCGGGCCCCCTGTGCGCCCTGCACCGTGCCCACTGTCGCGGCGCAACGATGGCTCCCTAACGACCTATTGCTGACGGATTGGCTTGCCAGGCGAAAGGTGAAATGGTAACCGACCTACCTGTCCCGCGCTCGCATTGGAAGCGACTGGCGCATTCCTGGTTCCTGGCAATGGCTAAGCCTTTTCTAGTGACCGCCAGCTGCCAGTATGCGCCCTCTGCCTCAAAGCCAACGCCGCGTGCGAGTACCCAACGCACGCTGAGAAGCCCGGCCCAAAGACGGGTGAGCCTACTGCGTCCTGATCCTCCCGTCTGTCCAGAGCGGCGGAGAGACTAACGTCTGCTGGTGTAGGCTCTCTGCAAGGGGTCAAGCGTCGACGGCTTGATCACTATCGCGGGCTTGGGCCCAGCGCTTCGGGCATCGACAGCTTGCTGAACGCCGCTGGAGTCGGCCATACTACCGCCGCCCTTGCTCGACGGAACTCAGTCGCATCCGTTCCCAGCCCCAACTGGGCCGGTCAAGATGTTGCGCTTCCCCAGGGAGAGATTCACGTTGCGACCTCTGATGGCGGGCCGAGTGTCTCATCACCTGTGAGCGGCCGCCCTGGCAGCAGCCACCCAACCAGTGCCCCAATCTTCTCGCAAATAATGTATCCCTCGCACGAAGCACAAACACGGCCGCAGACACCATCCACGGTTGACACTCCTCCTCAGCATCTCAATGGAGGGAGTCGCATCACCGTTCAGAGCGTATGCGCGGGACTCAAGATACCCAAGGAGACCTATGACATGCTGTAAGCTCATCTGATGCCGTGGTTGCTGATCCGATTCACTGACGAACCATGGCAGCATGGAGTCATACTTTACCCATATGACGGCCTTCTCCCTCTTCCGGCCCGGTGGTATCGAGCCGAAGTTTGCCTTGATGCAACATAACTCGGAGGCTGAGGCACTGGTAGCAGCCATGTTTTCTTTCTCCGCCCGGTACTGCCGAGATGACGCGGGCCAGCCAAGCCTTTGTCCTAGTCCATCCCACTTTGGTGATATCGCGTGCTCACGGCTAGACGAATCTATCGACCGCTACGGCGACCTCAGGTCTCCCTTCTGGCTTCTACAGGCCGCGGTTCTGGTCGCATTCTACCAACTGAACCAGAGTGTCCGATCGAGGTCGTGGAGAAGACTCGGAGACTGTATCAGATCCTCCTACGAAATGAACCTGCACCTTGTTGACGCGAATCACGACCCAACAGCGAACGAGACTAGGACCACAGCAGACATACAGCGCTGGGTCTTGCTAGAGGAACGGCGGAGGGCCTGGTGGGCGATTTGGGAGATGGACGTTTTTGCTAGCACCATTCGCCGGCTACCAACAGCGATAAACGCCAGCGTCAACTTGACTCTGCTACCGATCGCCGACAATTTTTGGTTCAGCGACGTGTACCAAGAGAGCTGTTTCCTCGCGAAGGATTGCAGCCTCAGGTGGAAGCAGCTGTCAGAATCTGGCAACGAAAGCGCGAAAGCTTGGTTCATCGTCATCAATTCCCTGATGAGGAATACTCAACGCATCGTTTACCCTGCTGGTTCGGCAATGCGGATTCTGAATGAACGGTACTCTGAAACAAACCAAGACCAGCTCAATATTGTGGCAAACAGCCTGTACTGCACAACCTCTTCCCTCCCGTCTAGTCTCACCTACCAAGGGGAGACCCTCGACTTCCGCCCAAAGCCGTCGCCACAAAACCACCTCAGCCCTCGCCAGGAGCACGCTGACAAGTATGCAATCCATCTCATGATACAGCTCTGCCGTTTCATGATCTATCACCACAAGATCTGCGCCCAAGCTCCCTGGTTGCACATCGAGAAGAAAGATATATCGATCGCCAACGGGGCGAGCTCAACCGAACAAGCCCACGCTGCTATGACCTCAGAATGGTCCAACTACATGTCCGCTTCGGACGAGATCATCACAGTAGTCCGTAACAGCGCACGTGATCACTACAAATACGTCAACCCGTTCCTCGCAAATACCCTATGGTTTGGCGCGGCAACGCAGTGCGCATGCAAAGTATTTGGGCCGGCATCGTTCAACAAGAGGTTGGTCACGTCGAACCTGGATCTGTTGAAGTTGACGATTGATCGGTACGTCTTGTTCTGGGGTGGAATGGAGGGTCTCAAGCGCAGGCTGGCGAGGATTGAGACGGGACTACAAAGCTTGATGGGTATGGATCAATCTCATGTTCCGGGCGACGGTGAGGGCCAGAGTGAGATGCAGGCCTCGGGCAATGGAGGCGACGACTCGGCGCGGAGGCTAACAGGGCTACAAATTCCCATTGACCCGGGGATAATGTCACAAGGTGGAGCTGTACCAGGAGCGGAGCAAATGATGGACGTTCCTGGAATGGGGATTAATGGGTGGCATGATCCAAGGTGGACATCTTTTCAGGATTTTGGGGATTTCACACCACAGTTTTCGATGGCGGGACAGAACTTCTACCCTACGGATCCGTTGGATTTCTCACCTTTTGGGCTAGAGGAGCTGCTCGCGGTTAACATGGATCCGAACATGGGAGCCAGCTAGGGTTTCTCGCGAGTTCTGAAGTTCCTGACAGCGATTTTCAGGACCCGACAACAAAATAATACGTCACTTCTCCTTAACAGTCACCATCGTCCTGAAAGCTTGACAGAACTGCGAAAAAGCCCGCCTGGATTCTACACCAGAATATTCCAATGTGATTCAGGCTCGTTGCAATACATCCAAGGCCTGTAATGCGAATATCCAGGCCTTCCTGTTCCGGCAACGCATTTCCACGTGGAGAAGAGAGCCCTTTTCTTTTGGCCCGAGCCTTGTAAACCCGATTAGGGCAGGTTTGCCATCCCCCCTCATACATCGTCCACTCTTCCTTGTTTTCCCTGTTGTATAATTTTTGATGCTGGTCATTGCAGTACAAACAGGCTTGGACGAGTCTCAGGTGAAAATGGACCATCTCCGTCCTGGTCTGAACATTGCTGCCCAAAAGACCACTCGCCACCCCCTTGGTCATTGCGACGGATCCCGCGGAACCACGGGTTGAAGTTTTAGATCCGGCACTTTTTAACAAGCGTGCAATGCACTATTCTGTCATCCCGAAGAGTCTCATTCGTATCCTTCGAACGCATAGGTGGCCACAACTTGGAGGCGTTCAGCCTGACAACAAGATGTCGTGCTACCCTAATTATATCTCGGTTAGGCTCCGCCCTGGGACTTTTCCCGAGTGATATAGGCCGCAGAATCACTGGGTCTGATAATGGAGCAAGGCAGACACATAGGTCTCCATGTTGAGCTTGTGACGGTACGGCGCCGTAGAGGCCGGACTTTGTCTCTATGAGCCTTCGACGCTCAAGCCCGAGAGACTCAGGTGGGAATTAGCATTTCCAGGATATAACGAGCAATAGAGACATAGACCTCGCAAATGGATTTGTTGTAGTCAATGACTAGGTGCTCGGACTTGCCGTCAGGAATCGATGCCATCCCAAGATGCGCATAGACGATATCGTAAGGATTCTGTGCGCCACAGCCCCTCTGGGCCTGAAGAAGCCAAGTTAGGGACCGCCAAATCGGATGGGTACGGGCGGTGTCCATGTTCTCAAGAGTTTCGCCATCTTCATTGTTTCGGCACCCAAGGGTTCCATCTTCATCGCCGTCAAAGCTGATTCTGGGGCACCAGTGCTTTCCCATTCGCTTTAATACCAGACGGCAGAATTCGTTCCAATGTACGCGTATGTGGACAACTTAAATCCATGAATTTTGGAGAGGACAACCTCCTAGAAGACCAAATCCGCGTGAACTAAGGACTAGTGAAAATGAACTGGCTTGCTAAAATCGGAGCCTCATCGATATGAGCCTCGTTGAAGCTCGAGTCGTATTCCTCAGAAATACATTGAAAAACATTCGCCGCGCCCGGTGTCAAGGGCCCAAGGTAAATGATGGTATTTGCGGCGGTGGAATAGATGCAGCCCATGGTGAGTAGCTGCTGGTGTAGCTCCAAGACATCCTGCTGGTTGATACATATCGCGTCTGCCCAAATCTGAGACTCGAGGGCGGCATGGCGGATATTGCGCAGCGCCGTTTCGAGAGATGCTGTGATATTGGCACGCTAGCCGTCGAGCAAGATCTCCACGATCTTCGAGGCATCCCCCCCAGACATATGAGAGAGCAGTGTGTATGCCCCCGATCAGGTCGTAGCTTAGCTCTTCAAGCGTTGTGTGGACGAGCTTCCCCCTGATAATTTCGTCACGGTTGGCTGAAGGCGCAAGACAAAGCATCCGGATTGACAGGGTTGCGTAAGAGGTCGATATTTGTGATGCGGAGCGTCCATCTTGTCCCCTCAAAAAGACTGGAAGAAGGGATTTCGGTGAACTTGAGGGGCGAGTCCACCTTTTACCCTTAGTCTTGTAATAGCAAGTCGTTAGTGTAGCCCCTACATACTCTAGTAGCTGCGTGCTTCATAGTATAACTGACCGCATTGCATTGTTTGACTGTGAAATTGGCCGATGCTGTGAGTCGGAAGACATGCATGATGCACAATCTCTGATCACATTCCATCGGACCTTGGTATCCGAGAGAGGCATGTTACTCAGATTTGCCGCAACTATGGCCGGTCAAAACCGTCGAGGGGCGGCAAAAAGGGGCATCGAGTACAACGCGACATGCTTCATTACCTAGCTGCTTCACACCTTGTCTGTTTATAATAGGGAATAATTTATGTATTACGAAGTACATCCGCTTTTACCACTCTCCTTCTCCCAGTCCCGGGTAGCTAACTACTAGTAGCCATTTAAGCCTTAGGCTCAATGGACTGAGGGTAGTAGAACAGCTCAGACGGGTCATACTTGGCCTTGAGCTTCTCCAACTTCCTCAGGTTCTTGCCATAGTACAACTTGTTCGCCGTCTTCCGGTCGAGCGTTGTATCCGCATAGTTTATGTACATACCAAAGTCTTCCTCCTTGAGGGGCTTCGTGATGGCATCGACCCAGCCGTTGAGGAACTTGGTTCCGTCGGCGGGGTAGGTGCCATTGTCGATGCGGTCGTAGAACTGGATGATGTACAGCTTGTCACGGTGGGCGTACGAGGTATCGCTGTTGGACTTGGCAGCGATGGTGGACTCGCGGCCGCCGTGCATGTCGAGCTGGAACCACCAACCGCGGTCGGTGATCTGGGTGGCGTTGTTCCACCAGTAGTCGACGAAGGCCTGGGCGGACTTGCCAGAGAGGCCCTTGAGGGTCAGGGACTTGGCGAAAAAGATCTCTTGCTAGATGGGGGTCAGAATGTGTTGTGGAGTATTAGGTAGGTACTTCGGCATGAAACTTACAGGGCTGGGGGTGATCCAGTCGATGGTCTCGTAGAAGCTGTAGTGCACAGCAGCATCGAGCCATCCGACGGTGAACGACTCGGTGACGTTGCTGGCGGACAGAGGGGCGGTACGGAGCAGAGGCGCAATGGCGGCGCGCATCTCCTTGTCGGTTCCGTAGTACAGACCCTCGATGCCGGGCTTGCCGCGGCTGTAGTCGGACACGCGGAAGTTGAGCTCAGCGGGCATCTTGGTCTTGGCGTAGTCCTCGAGGGCCTCAAGGCCGGCAAGCGACGTCTCCTTGGTCCACCCGAGGCTGACGCTGAACCAGGTCAGGGTGGTCGGCGCCTCGAAGGTCTTGAGTCTCCAGCTGGCAACGATGCCAAAGTTGGATCCGGCACCGCGGATACCCCAGAAGAGATCGGGGTTGACCTTCTCAGAGGCCTCGACGACGCTGCCGTCGGCGAGAACAACCGTCACACCGACAACGGCGTCGAGAGCGAGGCCGTGCTTATGCGAGCTGAAGCCAAAGCCGCCGTGGAGGAAGTGGCCGGAGATACCGACACCGGGGCAGGTTCCGTGTGCGACGGCCCGCTTGTACTTGGTGAACAGCTCGGTGGCGAGATGTCCCAGGCGGGCACCGGGCTGCACAACCGCAATGTTGTCCTCGGCGAGCGAGACGTTGTACATGCGGTCCAGCTCGACGACCAGATGGCCGTCCTCGCCGCCGAATCCGAGCGACGCATAGCTGTGGCCTCCGGACTTGGCCGACACCTTGATGCCGAGGTTCTTGCCGCACACAACCGACTTTTGGATGTGCTCGACCGTCAGGGGCACCGAGATGGCGACGGGGGTGTAGGGCACGCGGAGGTTGAAGGGCGCGGCATCCCGGATCCAGTCAGTCGATCCCTTGGTGTCGAAGGGGACGCCCGAGGACGCAAGACAGGCCTCGATGTCGGCCCGGGTAACGATAGCCCTGGCCTGCACGAGCGGGGCGAGGAGCCCGACGGCGAAGGAGGCGGCGACGGCACGCATGATGATGGATGTGATTAGTGCAGAGAGAAGTCCAACACAGCAGCGCCGAGAGAGATGGACCACATTGCCAGGACGCCCCGGCCAGCTATATACGACTTCGTGCAACGCGGTCTCTGACCCTCCTCGCGCTCGCCAGCGGAAATCCGGGTCGACATCCTAGCCTATGATCCACCGCGTCGGTCGGATTCCATGGCAAATGGACCGCGGGACCCAGGAGGATGGCGCTGCCACCCAATGGCAATATGGCGTCAGCGCCGAGGTGAGGCAGTGGAACCTGCATCGTGGGCTGGCACGCAGGTACCGGAGCTCCGGGGCGCGTTGTATATTAGCCGGCTGACGACAACCGCACGGCGGGGAGGTGTCGAGCTACTACCTTCCCGTCTCGGCGTAGGTGTTGGCAACTTCAGGCGGATGCCTTGGAATATAGCCTGGGCGCACAGGCTCGATCGGCGGAGACACCCCGTAATGGTTGGATGCCTCTGCTAGGCTCCTTCAGGTACGCGCAACGCGTGGCCAATGGGCTGCAGCGGATCCCGAGGAAAATTCCCACGCTCCCGTCCTGGGCTCGGCGAGATTGGCGTGGTATCCGTCCCGTGTGCCGAGCGTGTGCCATTACCCCGTCTGACATCCAAACCGTCCCAACAACCGGAATGCAAGCAATGGGGTTCCCCGCACCGCATATTGTTCATCTCAGCCATTCGGGCTCCGAAAGCGCTCTAGATCCCAAAGCGACCGCGGATCCAGGCCCTCACGACTTGGCGATCCCAGAAAATAACCCGGTTCGCGCGTGGGAACGGGTGGGGGCATCCTAAGGCCCAGAACGTCGTAGCTGCAGTTTCGGATATGTGTGGGTAAAATTGCCCATCGCCTGGCTATTTGTTTAGTTTCGCGGTATACCGTCCTGAGTCTCATTACGACTTCCGCCTCCGGAGCCGCCAAGTACTGTTCCTGGCGGCTGTGCAGCGGGATCCCCCCGGACTTATGCTGAGCAGATGATTCGTGGACTTTTGCTTCAATGCTGAGGACCCAAAGTCCAAAGTTGCAGGGTGTGCAGGCCGCGAGAAATGCAAGAAGGCCTTTGCAGATTGCGGGTGCGCCTTTTCGAAATGGGAAATGGCCGGCCATACCTAACCAGATCCATGGGCGGACTTCATGGTAAGGAGACATCTTTCGCATTCGCCGAGGGGACGTTTCTTTTGGCCTGAGTCTCTGTAGGTACCTTGGCTCCGTATAGCTGGGGCTTGAATGCAGAGTGCACAGGCATCCCTTGCTGACTCAAAAACCTGGATATAAGTCGCCATCCTAAGACCCAGTTACCCCAGGCCCGCCAGCAGGGGGCGTCGGGTCGGTGGACGTCGAACTCCAGGGGATTGCGGGTCTTGCCGATGCAAGAGGGGTTCGTAAAGTTACTAAGTAGCTTTTGGATGACACTGGCATGTAGCAGCGGCAGTACTGACAGTGCAAAGCCCGGGACCTCGGGCAGTATGTCGACGCCCGATTGCGCGGGCGATGCCGCCTGCCAGTAGTACTAGTAATATGATGTTGCAGGAAAGGGGGTGAGGGGGCCGACGACGCTAGGGAAGCGGGATTTCAGGATGGTATCGCTGGCTGGATTTCGACAAGGAAGGCTCGGCGGTCGCGGTAGCATTTGTGGGAGGTTTGACCGATGGTTCCGACCTGTTGCTGTCACTGCATGGTAGGACTGATGACTGATGGCAGCGATGGTGACAGGGCCGAAAATCCTTCTCAGTCTGTCGATGGTACGCACTGCTGAGATGCAAGGTGGGCAGCTCCCGTCTGCACTCTGCCAGTGTATCTTGGCCAGGCATCGCTTATCGCTGGAGCACAGCGGAAGAAAACTTAAAAAGATTTGTACACCCTCTCTGGGGGGCTCCTGCCTGACAATCTTGAACTGCCAGGCCGCCATCGAGGCCGGACTCCACTTAAGTCACTGCCTACTACCACTAGGCCGTGTCTAGCCGTTGGTAGTGAGTTGGACTTGGGCTTGCAGTGAACTGCAAAGGACGGAGAATCTGTCCCCCCCAGTGCCAGCGGCCTGAGCAGAAGTGAACTTGAAGTTGAACTGTTCAGCTCAGGTTGATGGAACGGGCTTGGTCAATCGCCCCCACAATTCACTTGGCGACCCCGTTTCCCTTCAACTTCGGTTCCTTCCCACCCGAACGCTGCTCCACGCGACTAGATGCCCCGACTCGGATACCACAGACCTTCCCCGCGTGACTTCTGCAACCCCGGGCCACTGCCTTAACTTGAAGCTAACTTCGGCTTCGTGGGCCGCTCTCGCGAGTGGGGCCGACACCAACCGATGCACAACCGCGCATCCTCGTATTTGAGATCGATCTGACATCCACCTAAAATCAGGCCCCTAGAGAGTCCGCCTTGCTTCGCCGGTCGCAGTACGGCGTGCTGCTTCGACATTTCAACTGTCGGTCAAAAGGAAGATCCAGTTTCTCGCTTTGGAATTTACTGCAGAGGAAGATAAGTGTAAACCAAGCAGGATGACAAGAAACATGGTGAATTTTTAGGTAGTAAGTATTACAAAAATTCTTTTTTTGACCACAACGTTAAGGTATTCTTCGGGTTTGCTTTGCACAACGGTTTATCACGGTACCTTAGGCACACTAGTAGACGCATGGCCCAGGGAACCACACGCCGCCTTGGCCAGGTTGCGTGACACCGTTACCACCAACACCAAGCGGGCACCGGTCGGCAAGCTCGGGAGGCGCGGGGGTGGTGCTATCCTCATTGATGGCAGTGGCAAAGAAGCACCTACTCGACGGGACATCCCAAGACGCAGCAACGCAGTTCTGGCGGGCATAGCATGCCTCGCAACAGGCTTGGACGTCGAGCATTTCGGTTGGATCCTGGTTGCCGGCGAGGGGGAAGCGAGATGGGTAGCCCAGGGGTTGGTTGTAGGGCGCGTTAGGGCCTGGAGAGCAGATAGCGAGCTGGGACACGGTCGCGGTGGTTGAGGTCACGACACCGGTTGTCGAGTACTCGGTGGTGAGCGCCGTCGTGGTGCTGGTGGCCGTTTCGGTGGATGTGACGAGCAACGTTGATTCCACCGTTGTTGTGGTGCCGACTGACACGTCAACAGTGACGGGTTCGCCGGTCGAGGTGGCAACGGATGTCGCTGTCACGTCAACGGTGGTGGTGGTAACGGGCGTAGGGATCGCCAGGCGGCTGCAAGCCTTGGAGATGGCCGAGGAGGCAAAGCCGCTGACAAAATCCGGGAGATTCGGGTTTGGAGAACGCTTGCGGCCGTTCACCCCGATGCTGTAGATGACAGTTGTGGTCGTCTCGGCAGTTGAAGTCTCAGTGGTGATGCCATTGATGGTGGACGTGGCCTCCTGCGTGACGGTGACGGTCGCCGTGTCGGTTTGATCCACGATATTGGTTGATGTGCTGTTTACGTTGGTTGGACGAGATTCGATTCATGTTGCTGGCTGCTTGGCTTGTCTGGTTTACTTACATTGGCGCCAAGTATGATGTTGAGGTCACGGTCGGCCCATCGATCTCCTGCGTTGAGGTACTGGTCTCGGTGGCATAGACGGTGGCAGTTGACGTCTCGATACCCAAAAAAGCGGAGCAAAACGACGTCGCCTGGTGCAGCTTCAGGACAGCGACGATCTTGGCGACCTTGCACCCATCGATGGCATTTCTGCGTGCAGCTGGCGAAGCAGCAACAAGCGGGAGGCCAAACGCCAGCACCCTGGCAATCTGCATTCTAGCGAGTGTCGTGGGTAAAAGCCCAAGCTTGTTGTCGAAGCGAACCGGCGTGGTTGGACTTGCTGGAGAACTCCTCGAGGGCCATTGCGACGGCCACGGTTGCCATATAAAATGTAGGGCTTGGTCCCCGTCGTCGCCCCTTTCTCTTTCAAGTTCCTGGCATCTTCTTTTCCTGCGCAATTGTAGGGGCCAGGCGCCAAAGCTGTCGTTTAATTTTACTCTTGGCTGTCGGCTGTCTCGAGCCTATCAGCCGCTCCAAATACAGGGCGCTAAGACGTATCTAGCTGGGAATTGGAACGGAGGAGCAGCCACACATGGCACCATCGAAAGCCACCTTACAGGGGCAGTGAGACTGGAGATGATCGCATCTGTTTGGGCGTCAACAGTGCGGGTCTTCGACAATTGTGCAGTGTCAGACACATCAAACCTTCAGCTTTGGTGGGCATATCGTGGATGGAGTTGCGAGTGCGGCAATCGCCCGCAGAACTGCACGAATCTGGTTGGATTTTCAAGAGTTGGAGGGGAAAGCTCAAGTATGCGGCCAACTAGATGAGAGGGTGAGTACAAGTCCGGGTGCGCGCCCGCAGGGGCAATGAGCTTCAAGTTGAACCTCTGACTCCGACGAAGTTGTTGCTGAATGATGCACGTCGCGCGATTCTACCTAGCCAACGCGCCCGCCTACCTGATGTGCGGGCCCCAGGTATCTAGACAATCCTTAGGCACTGGCAGTTAGACGCAAGTCCATCAAGTGAGAAAAGGCGGTACAGGGTACGCGCGCGAGCACTGAACTTTAACTTCAAGTCCTGTAGCTCAAACTTTGCTGCAACTTGAATGCCGTACTGCATGTCGTGCAATCCGACCCGCCCAGCCCTGCCCAGAGATATCCAAGACAGCCCTACTTGCACCTCCTCGCACTCAACCACTGCACCCAAAACAATCCAAATCCCCTACGCAATCCGCTTCCACAATACATCCGCCTTCGTCGAAGCGCCAGCGAAGCTCAGCCTCAAATACGTCTCCCCATCCCTCTTAAACACCAGATAATTCCTCACCAGCGTCTTTCCCATCAGCGACGGCAAATTCGCAACAAACAGCGGCCCGTGCAGCACCTGCCCCTGCGTCTCAGTCGCTGGGAGGCTGGTGTTGATGCTTATTGGCCCCATGTACGCAGTGGCGTATTTCCCGATGAGGGACCACTCGTAATCGCTGCCGTTTTTGACATCGTTGGCGATGAGATTTAGTGGCCGTTGTTCTGGGATGGTGGACACAAAGTTGGCTGAGACGTAGCCGTTGGCGGAGTAGGTGACGAGTCCCATTTGCTGCGTGTTAGCGCCGGTGGGAACGGTGGGGTTGGTGATGTTGTAGCTGGGTGCGCTTGTGAGTTCTCTTTCTTTTTGTTCTCATAGTTGTGCATTCGCCGAGGCTTACTGGGTGGTGTTGAGGAGGGAGTAAGTGCCCGCAAGGGCGTTGATGATGTGTTGTGTTTTCATGGTGCGGGTTGGGTCCTTGTTGCTCTGGTCTGGCGCAGAGAGGTGCAAAACGCTTAATTAGTACTTGGCACATGGAAAAAGGCCAGCAAGGGCAATCTCTTGACTTTATAACATGAATCCTTCTGATCTGACAAGACTCAGCCACCAGCCCCAGTTGCCGACGGATCGGATCCTTACTGCACAAAAAGACTCGGAGGTTGCAATGCTGCAGTATTTGAAGCATCCCTACGGCAAAGCCAAAAACCCCGCATGGAGAACATCGGAGTCGGTTGCCACTGGCACTTGGACTACCGTGACCTTGCCAATGGCGTTGATATTGTCAGTATCCACCAGGTCGCAAGTCAGATCCTCCGTGTACCCGGGTTGGTGGGTTCGGATGAAGACGCAATGAATCTGACAAGGATGCTACCTACCAATGTAACCAAATTAAAGCAAATAAGCCTTGGCCGTTATCTTTGCCATCATCTGGTACATCCTGCAGGGCTGATCAATTAGCCGGTGTTCCCTGGTGTCCCACTAAGCGGCCCAACAGCATCAATGAGGAAACCCCATGGCTGCAGAGTCTGACAGCATTATAGCCTTGAATTAATACCGTAAAGACTCGAATTATCCGGTTTTACTCGGTGAACGTGCACGCTCACGAGCCACGCAAAGCCACCGCTCCAGCCTCTGGATTCTGAGTAAGCGACCCCTTTAAAATCGCTAGATTTGGCTTAGTGG
>Ga0247760_1000163_pt1 | contig 72006 bp, 60 predicted proteins | sample UWRJL171409R4_FD_179936 | JGI IMG/M metagenome (GOLD analysis project Ga0247760, IMG submission 179936) | Plant litter microbial communities from Arlington Agricultural Research Station in Wisconsin, United States - UWRJ-L171-409R-4 | ecosystem: Environmental > Terrestrial > Plant litter >... | reverse complement strand
ATGGTGGGGGGGGGGGGGGGGGGGGGGGGGGGGGGGGGGTGGCGAGAGAGAGGTGTCAGGGAACACCGTTTCTTTGGCGGGCGCGGAAAGCGTGCGATTTACCACCTGGCGCCTCATAACATTAGCTGAGTCGTGTATATAATTATGTATTTGGAGTGTGGCGTATGATCTGATAAGCGGCAGCAAATGAGACACGATGGACGGCATCATATCCATTGCTGGCCATCTTTGTGGACTACATCTAGCCGAGCCAGCTTCACGTCTTGTGGCGGAAAAACTCGCTTCCTCTCCGGTCCGTCCCACTGGTAACCCGGGACACGCTATGCTATATCGATGCTGAGGATCTTGATGTCCTCCTCTGGCTTCTCCTTGTAAGTCCTCGCCGTTTCAATCTTGTGAATCACGTCAAACCCCTGGGTTGCGCGACCGAAGACTGTATGCTTGTTATCAAGCCAAGGCTACACCCGCGTCAGTCTTTGACCGGGGTCATTAAAACAGAACAAGTGGGCTGACTTACCGTTTTCTCTGTGGTGATAAAAAACTGGCTGCCGTTCGTGTTGGGGCCCGCATTAGCCATACTAACCGTGTATGGTTTATCATGTTTCAAGCTGCTGAACTCGTCCTCGAACTCCCTCCCCCAAATGCTCTCGCCACCAGTCCCGTCGCCCAAAGGATCTCCACACTGTATCATAAACTTCCGTATCACGCGGTGGAAGATGGTATTGTTGTAGTACCCGCGTTTGGAGTGCGTCACGAAGTTCTCTACCGCCTTCGGGGCAGCGTCCGGGAACAGCCGGATGTGAATATCGCCGTAAGTCGTGTGGATGATGGCCGCTGTGCCGGTCTCGATCTGCTTCTTCTGCTCCACCTTCTTATGTCCCAACACGGTTGGTTTCTCGTTCTGTACGTCTCTCGTCGACTTTGACACCTCCTCTTCGTTCGTGAACATGTAGAACCGAACTTTGCCCACGCCCGTGGAGATCAAGATGGGATCTCTCGACTCCGATTCCTGCAGGAGTGGGTTGTTGGATGCTGCCATTGCAACCGTGGTCACGCCCTTTTTCTGGGGCTGGCCCTGGTACAGTGCCAGGCCAAGTGGCCGGAAGCCTTCCTCCTTTCCATACACCTTTACGACTTGGTTTGTGTACGTGTTGAGCACCTTGATTCCGAGATAGGAGCCATAGATGAGGAAATGGCCTGATTCATCAAATATGACATTGAACTTGTCGCGAAGGGCTGGCGACTCAATTTCCCGCTCCTGGGCGAGCCGGCGACCGAAGTCCACCGCATCAAGCTTTTGGAGAGCAGTGCCTGCTTGCTGCATTTCTTCGATGACTTGCAGCGACTCGTCGTATGTGCGCTGCAGTTTGGCGGAAGCAAAGTCGAAGACACGGATCTTGCGGTCCGGATACGAGATAACTGCAAAGCGACTCCCATCAGGAGACAGACTCAGAGTTGTGGGAACCGACTTTGCCTTCTTGAATTCAAAGAGATTGGTGGCGCTCTTGTATTGGAAGACGTTGTCAGGCTTTTCGTAAGTGCCACTCGGCCGCCAGTACTCAAGCATGCCGCCGTCGTCGGCGGATATCACGCAATCATAGTTCCCATTGAAAGCCATGATGGCCACCGGGCTCCGGTGGAGGCCCTTGATTGTATGGACTGGCTCCTGGCTCTCGCCCCGCCCATCATAGAGGTGTATGTTCGGTGTCGCGTCGTCGGATACAGCAAGCAAGGGCAGAGAGGAGCCTTTTCTATGGACCCAGCAGACACACCGTGGCATATAGTCGAGCTGGAGCACGGCAAGGAGATCAAACGTCATCACGTCAAAAAGTTTGACTGTCTTGTCAACGCCGGCCGATGCAAAACTCCTCCCATCCTGGCTGACCGAAACCGACCGAATCTCGCCCTGGTGCGCCTTGAACTCCTTGACAAACTCAATCCCATCGGCGACCTTCTTCCAGAACTTGATGACGCCGTCGATGGACGAGGTGATAAGGAAGTCGGTCACTGGTGTCATGGTGAGGAAGGACAGTTGCTCCTTGTGCATAAGCGATTTGGAGTAGCGCGTCGCCTTGGGAAGAGCCGATATGAACAGTTTCTCGTAAGGGAGGACGCGGCGCTTCTTTTTGGGGGCTGTCGAAGGCAACTGAGGCCCCATGTCATCGTCGGAGGAGCTACCTGCCAGACCAAGCCAGAAGTCAGTTGTCGCGATGCATGACGGCGCCTAGCTGCGGCAGATTTCTCACCTGACACATCCTCCTCCCCCTCCGTGAACTCGGCATGGCTGCGCTTATTCGACTTACTGTCGTCGTCAATAGTTGGTTCTGCCATTTTTGCGCCGAACCGTTGTTCGCGACAAGCGCAAAAAAGAGGCGGCTGAAAAGCTGTGGAGTCACGGCGCCGATTACGATGTGGGGCCGGGGTGACCCGTTCGAGGAGGAAACTTTCGCCCCACCCGGGGGTATATAATGGCCCCAAAGGATTTCTCTTTTTTTATTTTCTCTTCTTCTCAATAACAATAATGTCGAGGCCTAGATCATGAGTCGCGTGTGAAACTATTCAGTGTTCACACAGGTCTATATGACCTCTTTGGTGCTAATCGATGCCCAGAAGAAACATCCCATTCCACACTGCTACCCAAGACCTTTCGAGGTCATCCGTTTGGGTGTGCGCAAAAAGGAACTGTGATACATTCTCACCTGCTTCCTGTTGTTTGACACGACGTTTCTGACGATGCTGGCGTGAGCTGGGGTTCGGCTCTGGAACCACAGCATTTTCCAGAATCTGCGCATGTAGTCCGTATGATAGTTCCGTTCCCCCATCCGCTTCACATCGGACCAATACTTCGCCGATGTTCTGCACACCATTTTGGTTGCTGCCATCCTTGTCAACTCCTGCTGCTCAACCTGTACCCAAAAATGGTGAACGCGCACCCTATGGTGTATAGCTGAAGCCGATGCCCTCATGGTCACTGGACCTCTAAAATTAAGAAGGGCGTGGCCAAAGAAGACCAGGCGATTCACCCATGCGCCAGCGACACCCAGACCATTCTGCCTCTCCCCAAACCCTTAATCCTCCACCTCCCTACATCCCAGATGCCTTTTTTCGCTGCTCCATCTTCAGCCTCAGTAAGCCAGCCTTAGGGCAGCTGGCCGACGTTGCGTCATCACCATGTTTTGCATAGAACGCTTGGCAGCACTCGTAGAGCAGATTGATCACGTTGGCGCACTTGGCCTCTGAATAGCTGTTCCTTGCTAGGCAGTCTGCCTCCTATCAGCCACCACTCGACGGTACGTATGGCTTCCGCCAGAGGGTTTTACCTTGTATTGCGCACTGGTAGCCACGTTAACCAGGAATGTTCAAGTGTGCGACTTTGGAAGGCCAACTTACTGCGCGAGGCTGGCAAGGAGGGTCACTCTTGAGGTCTGCTTCAAATCCTGCCTCCATCGGCTGTTAGTAACGGCTGGGTTCTGAAGATGCCTACGACTTACCATTGATGGTGATCATTAAATATTCCCTGGTGACTTGCCAGTTGACGGTAGAAAGGACCTGTTTTCACAGCAAACAGAAGACGAGTGAAGCTCTGGTGAGCTAACCCCGCTACAGTGCGCAGGCACGTAGTTCCAGGCGGCAGTCGCCCCCCCACCTTGACCTTCTCTGGCCGACCTTCCCCAAAACTTTGTTACCCCTCCGCCCAACCTGGAACTCGACTCTATCACCACAACTGACCGATTCCCGGTAAAACTGCCCTCTCACCGTCAAGGACGAAATCCCCAGCACTTCCATCCCCTTCTCAAGTCAAACCTCAACAAGTGCACACCATGGCAGACAACCCGGAGAACGGAAGCCCGGCGCAACCCGAGGCGCCCGCGGCTGGCGGCGCGACCGAGCATCTCAACATCAAAGTCACCGACAACAACAACGAGGTCTTCTTCAAGATCAAGCGCAGCACGAAGTTGGAGAAACTCATGTCCGCCTTCTGCGATCGCCAGGGCAAGACGCTGAACTCGGTGAGATTCCTCTTCGAGGGCCAGCGCGTCCAGCCCACGGATACGCCCGATACGGTAAGTCAAACGCCCATCTTCCCCTCTCCCCACTCACGCGAGCGAGCCTTGCTAATAATATCTATTTGTCTGCAGCTCGAGATGCAAGACGGAGATACCCTAGAGGTGCACCAGGAGCAGGTTGGAGGCTGTTAAACAGCTATGCGACGATGGGTTGACTGGAGCATCGGGTTTCACGGTTTTTGGGGCGAGCTGGCGGGGAAAAGGTGGAATTCACCGAGCAACTCTTTGGGATGATATTTGATACCGAGGAGGGCGAGCGGAAGGAAGCTCTTGCGGACGTCTTCCTCTCATATTCGGGGCCAGGGTTGAGGGCTGTGGCGCAATTTCACACCGGTGTCCGGCAGATGGGATTCATATTTGCAACGCGCTCCGAGGCAAGGATACCTAGGTATCTAACCTACTACTCTGGAGCACGCTTCCTGTCCCATTAGCCGGACTGATTGATCAATGTGAGACGTGCTCATGTGTGATCGCAACATTGCCTTCGACGCAACAAACGCTCGTCAGCAATACAGTGCTTCTCCATGATGTTACCAGCTAGGTTTCCAGTTTCAACTGGAGATTTCAGAACATTTAGCACAGTACCATTCAAAAGTAATCGATTACTGCCAAAGAACGCCCTATTCGCTTCATCGCCAAACGCTACACACAATGTCCCAATACTTGGAAGATGCTACGCCTTCAGCTCCCTTTCCATGCAACCAGTGCAGAGCACGCGAGTCTCACCCGGCGCGCCGCGTCCGTCCATAGGAAAGATTTGCCCGTCATCGAAGCCACCATTGCAAGTAGCGCAGCGGAAACACTCATCATGCCACTCACCGCCGAGGGCCTGGACATACTGGCCGATCACTGCCTTCTTGCACCTGCGGCACTTGGGGGCCCGTCTTTCCGTCCGCTGTGTCTGGCAAGACACGCACCAGGCATAACCATCCTTCTCTATGTGCGTCATACCACGTTCGAACGGGTCACCACACTCGGCGCAGAAGAAGTGTCCAAAATGCCAGTGGGACCCAAGTGCGACGACATGCTCGCCCATGATGGGCGTCTTGCAGTGCTTGCAGCGCGGCGCGAAGAGCTCGTGCCAGTCGAGATGGCAGTAGAACCGTAAACGTTCGTCCCCGTCTTCCGCCATCGTCTCCCCAGGCTCCTCGGGGAGAACTTCACCCGCCGCACGACGGGCAATTCGATCAAGGCGTGCCTCTCGATTCACATCAGGCTCTGGCGATATCTCAAGAGCCTCGAGTGATGTGCCGCAGGAATAGCAAGCGAAACACCTCGGGTGGAAGCGTTCGGTACTCCCAGAGAGGGACACGAACCGCCCTTCGATAAAGTCACCGCATTCGTGGCAGCAAGCCGTGGCTCTGCTACCTACGGGCCTGGTTGCTGGCGACCAATGACCGTGAGGCCGTGCGGGTTGTCGAATGCGAGGTGCTCCTACCTGGGGTGTAGGGAGAGGACGGCGTGTACCACTGCTCACGCCTTCGTCGGGTGTCACAATTACCGGTATGCTAGATCCGTCGTCTGGACCGTCGGGAATATTGATGGTGGGTATTGTGGGGGTAGCGTCCGACACTGCAATGGTGGGAATTGACGGTGCAGCTACCTGACTAGGGGCCGTGGCTGGCCATGGGCGGCGTGACGACGTTGGCGCGGACGCGGGCGCTGGCGCAGTATCCTCCGTAACAGAGATAACAGGGATGTTTTGCGCCTGCTGCTGTGGCTGCTGGCCGTTGACTCGACTGGGGATTGTGGGCGTCGCATGGGCGTCGCCCCTGCCAACTCTCGACTCTTCTGGTGCTGTATCAGTAGCCTCCTCTGGGGGCTTCCAGTTTCTGTCAAAGCTTACGATTGGTCGGCCTGGGCTATCGCTCACGGCTGATGGCGTTGGGAGCTTGGGGCTGCGGTCTTTCAGCCTCATGCTTGTGGCTTGTCTGATGTCGTCGCTCCGGACTTCCATGCCATGCTTGCGGGGAACATTGTCAAGATTGACAGGGGTTTCAGTGCCGTTGTTCGTAGTATACTGGGGATTGCGCGTCTGCGTTGGTGGGTTTCGGTATATCTCGTACTTATCAACCTTTGGCGCAAGAGGTCTGGCGCCATGTAGCTCGGGCGCAAACTGCACTCTGTTCAAGGGGTTCTTTGGTTTTGCTCGCAAGGGCTGTGTCGAACTGACTTGGCCCGGGACGTTGGAACCCCCAGAAGAGTAGCCGTTTGGCTCTTCCCAGATTTGGTCGCCAGAGAACGGCTTCTGGACCTCTCCGCTGATATTGCGCTTCAGGCTGCTTCGACGGTGCCCCCCCTGAGCCGCAGAGGAAGCTCCCGAGATGGCGCCATACGATTTGGGCGTCCGAGATTCGGGCAGGGCCCTCCGTTGGCTCTCTGAGCTTCCACGACCAGGTTCCCGGGCTCCCGAGGCCTGGCGAGATGAACCAAACGACGACCGGCTAGGAGCAGAGTCCGGACCGTCACTACCGGCAGAGCTGCCAGAGACTGAGCGCATGCTGGGGTCTCTTGCGAGGCCAGTGGGAGCGACATCGTTCCCATACATGCCGGCACTCGCGGTGCGCGCATGCGCGTAGCTGTCTTTCCGCATGTGCGGTTTGTACCGATATGCAGCACCGGGCTGGGGGACCTTCCCGGGGTTTTGATGCCGCCAGACTAGTTCTGCAGCTTCGTCGAGCGCTGCTTCGTAGAGGCGCCTTTCCTCGGGACTCTCCTCCTCAGGAGCGGCATCCTTCCCGCTCTTGTCCTTGAGGTCCATGTCCTGCATTGCCTGGCGCAAAGAGACAGCTTCTTCCTTCTCCATCCATCGCTGACCGCGTTCGATGTATGTGGCAGTCGGAACAACTTCAGAGGGCTTGAGCGGCTGGACTGGACGGTCAGGGTAGTAGTCCCTCCCCTGGGTCGTTGTGGAATACCTCGAGGAAACGCTGGCGGAGACGGAAGGGCGACTGGCCGCGAGGGACGGACGGCCGGCGGGAACGGTACCGCTACTGCTCACGTCCGATTGTGTCCGCTGGTGGGCCGAGGCCGTCTCGGAGAGCGGTGGGGTTCCGAGGGACGACCGGCCGCTCACGGACGGTCCGGCAACATCCCGTTTGCTGGGGGCTGGCTGAGGGCGAGCGCCGCCGGGCCTATTGATGCGGGTGTTGCGCAGGTCCCTGAGATAGGCAGCTGCGAGGGGGTCCGTTAGCACAGCATACACCGCCATCGGCATCACAGGGTACGCAGGCGGCTTTACCAAACTGATCGCTAGACATGTAGGATGGCGACGGAGGCGTAACCTTTCGCGTAGAGCTTGGCTCCTTGGATTTGCTTCGCGCAAACATGGCGAAGTTTGGTATTTTTGCCCTGTGGAAATACAAGTATATGCAAATGCGGATTTCTGCTAGGGTGTTGCGAGGAGAGAGAATCGAGATGTCAGGGAATGGCTGTCGAGAAGTCGAGAGAGCAGAGGCGCTGGCCAGACATAGGCGAATTTAGGTGTGTGTTGTCATATAAAACTTGTTTACCATGTGCGGATGCGGGCATGAAAGAGCATGTGTACACCGCTTGGTGAGAAAAACAATCGGGGAAAAAGAAGCCTTGTGCATTTCCTTCTGCCGACAACACCGTGACAACAAATTGATTGGGGTTGCTGGGACAATGAGAGCTAGCTCCGAGCCGGGGAGCTGGTTCCGACGCGGGGATTGGATGCATCCATGGGTGTTTCCCGGTAACCGACCTGAGACGGGACAATCACCCGTGGAGACAATTGAGCAATTCAGAGGCCCGACGGATGAGAGATGATTCTTCAGCCTCACTCACGTCACCGCACTTCTTTGTTCTAACAACGTTATAGCACGTCTTGCTGTCGCATGTGAGTCTCATCAGCGGCGTTGCTGGCTCATCCCGACAGGAATGGGATGCCTCATTGGTCAGGCCCGGACCCCGAAAAATACAATCATCGCATCCCGTGTTGGAAAGGCTCCACGCCAACCGAAACAGCGGTAAAGCAGCTTGCTCCCGTCCAGCACAATCCCACTGTTTCGCTACTGCGCTCGTCAGTTATTCCCGGGACTTGTTCCCGCTGGTAGCCCGTGTCAAGGGACAGATCCGTGGTGCATAGAGGAGAAGCTCAGATGTTTTTTCCATGGAGGACGCGACGACAGATCTACCAGCAAGTTCGAGGCAGTCATCCATCGATGACGCGGATGAAGGCCAGCCAAGGTGGTCGCAGTGGCCCTTCATGGCTCGGAACGCCACCCATGTGTACCTAGGTGCCGGGGTGCCCATCCATGCTCGGCGGCATCGCAAGCCGGGGGCCCCACCAAGTCTGTTTGGACTGCTGCGTGCCTGCTCCGCTTGTCGGGTCCGCATTTAGGGCCCGAAAGGGGCCGAAGAGCGGGGGATCACCACCCACGCTGAACGGCCGTGTCTGGCTGTCTCCCATTCCGATTCGAAGGGAGCGAAGGAACTGCTGCCGGCTCGCCGATACCTCAGCCCGTCCTGCCCGCGCTGGTCCTTTCCAGTAGCTGCTTCCCGCCCTTTCGGATTTGTCGCCCCTGGATGAATTGCTCCAACACAACCCTTTACTTGCTCCCTGTTTGGGGCCGGAACTCTACATCGCCATGCCTCGTTTTCTGGGCTTCGGGACTTCGAGGAGCCGCGACTCCGCCATTGCGTCGGCGAGCGAGAGCAGAGAGAAACACATCGACAGTCTAGTTGACAGCGACTCGGATGCGGATTTCAAGGAAGGGGGCTATGGATGGTAGCGCTAGTCTTTCTTGTCTCTCCAATTCATGAGTCCCGTCTGCTCTAACGCCGCTCTAAAGGGTTGTCGTTGCCTCGGTCTTGCTCGTCAATGCCCATACTTGGGGTATGAATTCAGTCAGTCTCCGCCACAGGGGGGTGGGTGATGAGATGAGGCTAAGCTGACAGTGCATTCCCTGCCTGCCAGTCCTATTCCGTCTTCCTCGCCTATTATCTGCGATCTGGGACCCTGACTGGCGCCTCGCCTTTGGCCTTTGCGTTTGTCGGAGGCCTATCCATCTCCATGGCACTGCTCGTGTCTCCCCTAGCCACAGTATGCATTGGCAGGCTTGGGACCAAGGCAACGCTGAGAATAGGAGTGGTCCTCGAGGCGTGAGTCGCAGCCGCCCGCCTATTGCCACACTCCGCAGCCAGACTGACGCAACAGGCATTTTGACCCAGCGCTTCCTTTATCGGTGCTTCGTTTTCCAATGCCATGTGGCAGCTGCTCCTGAGTCAAGGCGTGTGCTTCGGAGTCGGCCTCGGCTTTTGTTTCACGGCCACCGTGGCTGTGGTTCCGCAGTGGTTCGATAAACGGCGTTCGTTTGGTATGTTAAACTACCTCTGTTGGCCACCATAATATGGGGATAACTCACCGACGTTTCCCAGCGAATGCCGTCTCAACAAGCGGTTCCGGCTTTGGTGGACTTATCTACGCGCTTGCAACTAACGCTATGATCTCTAACCTCGGGCTTGACTGGGCATTCCGCATCCTGGCCATCCTGGCTTTTGTAGTCAACGGTGCGTGTAGTCTCATCTTGCGTGATCGGAACAAAGAGGTCGGCGCCATCCACGTAGCATTCCATCTAGCTTTCTTCAAGCAGCTTGAATTCTGGCTCTTCGGTATGTTTGACTGCTTGCCTAGAGAACGAGACATTGACTGATGGCACCCACCACACAACAGTGGGCTGGGGCTTCTTTTCTATAATTGGATACGTCATCGTCGTATTCTCTGTGCCAGACTATGCCCAGACGGTCGGTTTCGGCGCGAGCGAAGTGAGTACTCAATCAGAAAGGGTTCCTTTTCGTTTTGTTTATATTCCTCTTGACTCAGTAGTGACGAGACAGTGCCCCCCCTCAGACACAAAGAAATGTCTTAAGTGGAGAATATTGGCTGATATCTCGGTACCATCAGGGGTCTATCGTAGCCGCTGTCTTCAACCGTAAGTCTCACCCTGCACCTCTAGACCCACCCGCCGATGCTGATGGTGGGATACCAGTTTCCCAGGGTCTTGGAAGACCTTTGATCGGCCTTGCTAGTGATAGGTATGGAAGGTTAAATGTCGGCGGCCTCTGTACTCTGGTCGCCAGTCTCGCAGCATTCTGCCTTTGGATCTTTGCTGGGAAAAGCTACGCCGGGCTTATCATATACGCGGTATTTGGCATGTTCGCCGGCTCTATCTGGCCGTGCGTCGCTCCAGTTGGTGCCGAAGTTGTTGGAATACAGCTACTCCCTGCGTGTTGGTGCTCCTTCCCCTCGATCGTTCGCGATTCACCGAGCGTATCTAACATATGGCTTAAGGTCTATCGGTATGTTCAGCCAGTGCCGCCGGCCCCATTTTGGTTTCGACTTGAAAGTGTTTGGTTAACACCGAGTCAGATCTATTGGCTAGTACTGGTCTTACCAGCAACATTGTAAGCGTGCAGATCTTCTCTTTGAGAAACCAAACATGTCCATCGCGTCTGTGTAACAACGGCAGATCCGAGCGTCCTCACTAACCTCCAAACCTCAAATGATAGCGCCGAAGTGATTGCCCTCGCGTTGAAACAGCCAGGAGAAGACGGATATATATACGTGCAGGTACTCGCAGGCCTAATGTACGCAATGTCGTTCTTGTCGAGTACGTTCAATCCTCAAATTCCCGAAATAACACATTCTGTACTGACTTCACGCACAGTCTGGCTCTTGAGAAGCTGGAAACTTCATCAAGTGAGCCATCTAGGTCTGGTTGAGGGTGGGGATGAAGAGCCCCGGGGCTCACACCTGTCAAGTCCCCACTCTTTTCGCACGTACGCAACTGGGATATTCAAGATTAAACATATATAATTTATGATATTGCGTATGATGTGTCTAAGCTCCTAGAATGACTTCAACGCTCGCGGGATAACTCAATGGCCTTCGTGCACGCGTCATCGAAATCATCAAATGCGTACAGCGGGAGCCCGCTCTCGGCTATCAACGCCTGGCCTTCTTTCTCATTTGTTCCTCTAATGCGCACGACGACGGGGATTTTCAGAGACAAATCCTTGAATGCCATAATGATACCCCTGGCAATCATGTCCCCGAGCGTGAGACCCCCAAAGATGTTGACAAATATCACACGGACTCCTGGATCTTGCAAGATGATTTCAAAGCTCCTCTTCACTGTTTCGCTGGTTGCCTTTCCACCAGTGTCGAGGAAGTTTGCGGCCATACCCCCGCTGTCTGCCAGGGCGTCAACGGTGTTCATGGCTAGCCCTGCACCATTGACAAGCGTGCCGATCGTTCCGTTGCCTTCAAGCTTCAAGTAAACGATGCCGCTCTTCTCCGCCTCGAACTCGGATGCATCTTCAACAGCTAGGTTACGTAATTCGTGGACTGCCTTCTGCCGACCGCCAACGCGAAACGCAGCATCATCGAAGCCGAACCAAGCGTCGACAACTGTGAGAGCCCCCGGCCCTTCCACGATCTTTGTCGTCAGTAGAAATGCCTCCTTTTCGTAGAAGATATCCTTCAAGGCGCCGATTATCTGCCGCAGCGACGAAACGGTGTTTTGGCTGCTGCTCACTTGCAGATGGTCCGCGATACGCTTATAATTAAGCTCATCCGGACCACGCTGGAATTCAAAGGGAAAACGTTTGACGCTGCCGCTGTTGCCGAAGGGCGACCTGGCAATGACGCACGGAGAGCGTGTCGAACGGTCGATTCCGATGCCTAGAGTCCGTCCGACACCAGTCCTCGAGTCGGGATCACAACTTACTTGGCCTGTCTCCCGGAGCATATCCATGGGAACCCTTCCCGTGAGGTACAGATGTCGCCTATGTTGGCCAGGGCATTCTCTGTATGGTTGTACACCCGGTCGGCGTCCACCGGTAGACAGTTGGCGATGTTGCTGGGTGTTGATTGTCTTGATTGTGGTAGACCCTGGTCTTTTGGCCCATCCTGAGCTGAGTTGCAGCTTTAGGACGTCGCCAATCTTGGATGGGTGATTGACAATCGTGACACCTGCAAGGGACAGTGCATCGATCTTTTCTTTTGCGTTTGGCTCCCCAGGGATGGTGAAAGCACCAGCATGCCCCATGATGCGATGCCGGACCTCATTGATACCTGCGACAAGCCCAACGATCGGCCTAGCAAAAGTGTAAGCTCGCGGTGCCAACTGTGTCCTAGACTCCACGGCTCACTTTGGTGATGCTACTCGAGAATGGTAGTCCTTGATCCAGACCGCAGCATCCAATTCTGCCGTGCCACCAATCTCGCCGATCAGGGCAATAGCATGTGTATCTTCATCATGCTCGAGAACGCTCAGTGCTTCCCAAAGATCGGTGCCTAGTAAGATGTCGCCTCCTACTCCAATACACAGAGATTGGCCGAGTCCTGATCTGTGGTGGATATCAGCTGATATTCTCTATTTTTCGGGATATTTCATTACGCCTGAGGAGGAGCGACTGTCTCAGGACTCCCAAGACGCGAGGAAAATGGACAGAACGGGAGAAATCATCTCCAAGTGAGTACTCACCTTGTCGTAGATGCGACGGCTGGATGGTCAGTACAAGGTGAGCATCAAAAGGGGGATGGGAAGGGGGTGCAATACTCTCGTAGCTGAGAGTCCCAGATTTTGCGATTATGCCCACCCGGCCAGGGGAAAAGCATAGCAATGGCTGGAAACCTGTCGCTACGGTAAGCGTCTGGGCATACTGTTACCACAACGACACGAACGAACCTATTCGGCATCTGCCCACGGCGGATATGATGCCGGGCGAATTTGGGCCGACAAGTCTCGACTTAGACTGTGTCTTGAGGATGGAATGGATCTTGGGAGAGGTCAGGAAGTGAGACGCGGGTCAGCCGAGAAAGTAAACCGGGCTCTCACCCGAAGCATGTCGTGGAGCGGAATATGCTCCGCAACGGCGACGATGAGCGGCACCTCGGCCTCAATGGCTTCTTCGATGGCGCCGGGGGCTTGGTGAGCGGCGACATAGATGGCCGTGGCGTCGGGCCGCAGAAGCCTAACAGCTTCCCGCACAGTTGGTAGCACGGGCAAGCCGAGATGCTCTCCTGTTCGCCCGGGCGTGACGCCCCCTACGATTTTGGTCCCCCATGCAATCGATTCCCTGGCATTAACTGTCGCCTGTGAGCGGGTACGCTAAGTAAGCAACACTTCGCCATCCCGGGCCCAGCACCGACAAACGACTGACCTGCTTCCCGGTAAAGCCTTGGAAGATAACCCGCGTGTGTTTGCCGATCCGGAGGTTGGGAAGCGTCTCGGCGTATGTTTGCAGTCTCGCTGCTACCGAGAACAGTCGCGAAGGGCGTGCAATCGAGGCCGACTGCGCGCGTGGACGCGGCCGAACACACCGGTACATTTTTTTCTGCGGTGCCTAGGTATGTTGGAAGTCTTGCGTCTTGTTTACCCAGGCAAGGCGGTTCACACTGCGGTGGGGAGGTCGACTGTGCTTATTAGTCGGCTTCTGAGTCCCGATCGTTGTTGGCGCTCAACTCCGCTATTCCTCATGTGGGCACTACCTCGTCCCGGGCGAAGCCGAGGTTCGGAAGACGAAGCCCGGGCTAGGTAGGTAGGTAGAGTATGTAAGGTAGACAACATGAAACATAGGTACGGTAGCACACCTACTGAATTTGATGCCCATGCTCCGAAGCAGTGACAAAACAGACAGACGGTCCGCTGCCACACAGCGTGGGCCAGATACGCTCTCCCAGGGAGCCAATCCACTGAATCTTAGGTCAGAACCGCCATAATCACCACATGAGCACCCCTTTAACGCCCGCCTTATTACTGGCCGCCTGCTCTCCCTGGGAATTATCTTCCTTGAAGCCTAAATTTTTCATTTCGTCCTTCGCCATTAGATTTCTAGGTAGCAGTTCGATCAGCCGTGTTCTGTCAGGATGGGATGCACTGCGCCCAGCAATGGGGGAATGGCCACCCACCGTTCCATGCGGCATGTCAGGTATGATTTCGCCAGCTCCCGGCATTGGTCCTCATTTACACCCTTTACTCGCTTCATACAGGCCAGGTAAGTTGTCATGACGTGCTTGCACTCCCCTGTTGTGCCTGTGAGAAGATTGCTCGACTTGTATCCCGCGACATCGCGCTCTTACCATCATGATCAAGTGGAAAACTTCCCCTCTGAGGGCTTGCAGTGAGATCCTTGGGTTAGCTGATGATGCTTTGGACTGCTGGCAGACCCGAAGACCTACGGAATAGGTTTTGTAGTAGGCAGAGGGCCTGGACTTCCAAAGGTGCTCATTTTTGGACCAAGAAGTGCGTCGCTACTCGAGGGCTTGGAATTCAGTAGACTTTGCGTGATCTCCAATGTGAAATGTGAGATGATATGAGCAGAGTGTTTTCAAAACCGAAGCGAAGCGCACCTGCATGGTGACACCTGGAAATTGAGACAGGCTACCTTACGGATCCGTACTGGGAGCCCCAGAGAAAAACCACGCTAGCCTGGTCAGGACCGTTGAATTCACACAGCCTGGCCACTAGCGTTCTGTACCATTCCACCATTCTCAAAAGGCCGAGCAAGTTTCTCAAATAACCTCTTTTGGTAGGGATAATGAAATTCTATTATAAAGCAGTCAAGGCCTCCAACATTGCATATAAGGGCCTTCCTGCAACGTAGTCAAGTTCTCTTACAGTATCGGCGATGCCTGTAGTGCCACAGCATGCCGACAAGCACTGTATGGAGAGAGCAATATGCTACGCGGATAAGTCTTAACCATATCGGGCTAGACCGGGAGCAACTCCTGCGCGACAGATGCACGCCGTCCGACACCCAGGTATTTATGTTGGAAGTTTTGACAATACCAATGAACTTCGCTGAACGCGACCCCCACCCTGTCGTTCTTCTCCTCGACAAGTCGCATTGCTGCAGCATCGGGCTGCCCTGAGCTGTTCGGACCTACGTCGCTGACCTCGTTTTGCAAGCTGCTTCAACGTCAAACAGACCTCAGCTGTTGCGTCGCCCCTCCCTCAGAGGTCGCCATTGCGACAACTTCCTCGATATCCACGGGCTTGCCCGGGCAAAACCCGAGAACAAGCTGCTGACGCGACACGAACTTTTGATACGCAGCGCCTCATCATTTACCACAATAATGGCTGCGCTAGGCGACGATCTGTTGGCGACCGTCAACAAGCTGCAGGATCTTGTCTTCAACACCATCGGGAACGACTCGCTCGATCTCCCCCAGATTGTACGCTCGCGATATCAACTGGCACCACCGGCCCTGTACCAATAGTGCTAATGCTATGTCTCTCCATCTAGGTTGTAGTCGGCTCCCAGTCAGCTGGCAAGTCGTCGGTACTTGAGAACATTGTTGGACGAGACTTCCTGCCCCGCGGCAGTGGCATCGTCACCAGAAGACCCCTCATCCTCCAACTCATCAACGTTCCAGATGACGACCCCGAGGACTCGTCTCGAGCGAGTTACCGAAACCCCCGCGAAGCCGCTCGCAATGAATGGGCTGAATTTCACCACATCCCCAACCGGAGATTCAACGACTTTGGCGATGTCAAGCGGGAAATTGAGAACGAGACGGCTAGGATCGCCGGCAACAATAAGGGCATCAATCGTCAACCTATCAACCTCAAGATCTTCTCCCCCAATGTGCTGAACCTGACGTTGGTTGACTTGCCGGGACTCACGAAGGTTGGTCCGCCCTCCCTACTGCTACCCCTTGATTCTGACAGCCATAACCCCTCCGCCGCAGGTGCCCATTGGCGACCAGCCGACAGATATCGAAAAGCAGACACGGAATCTTATCTCCGAGTACATTGCGAAGCCAAACAGCATTGTTCTTGCCGTCTCCCCAGCGAACGTCGACATCGTCAACTCCGAAGCGTTGAAGCTCGCTCGTCACGTCGACCCCTTGGGGCGACGAACGATTGGCGTACTCACCAAGGTTGATCTGATGGACCACGGTACAAACGCTCTTGACATCCTATCAGGGCGCGTTTATCCGTTGAAGCTGGGCTGGATTGGAGTGGTGAACCGGTCTCAACAGGACATTCAGGGGAACAAACCCATGGAAGAGGCCTTGAAAGCCGAATCCGATTTCTTCAAGCACCACCCGGCGTACCGAAACATCGCGACGCGATGTGGCACTCAGTTCCTGGCAAAGACACTGAATACTACGCTCATGGCTCATATCCGAGACCGCCTGCCTGACATCAAGGCTCGACTGAACACGCTCATGGGGCAGACGCAGCAAGAGCTTGCAAGTTACGGCGACATGCATTTTAGTGGTAAGGAGCATCGCGGATCTCTTATCCTGACACAAATGACTCGCTTCGCTACGTCGTTCATTTCGTCCATTGATGGCACATCAACCGAGATTTCCACAAAAGAGCTTTGCGGCGGCGCTCGTATCTACTACATCTTCAACTCCGTTTTCGGTATGTCTCTGGAATCCATAGATCCTACGTCTAACCTTTCTGCTCTCGATATTCGGACTGCTATCCGGAATTCAACTGGCCCACGTCCGAGTCTCTTCGTACCCGAAATGGCGTTTGATCTATTGGTCAAGCCGCAGATCAAGCTCCTCGAAATACCAAGTCAGCGCTGCGTGGAGCTGGTATACGAGGAGCTCATCAAGATCTGCCACACTTGCGGGTCCACTGAACTTTCCAGGTTCCCGAGGCTTCAAGCCAAGCTGATCGAGGTCGTTTCGGACCTTCTCCGGGAAAGGCTTGGCCCTGCCTCTACCTATGTTGAATCGTTAATATCAATTCAACGGGCATACATTAATACGAACCATCCCAACTTCCTCGGCGCCGCTGCGGCAATGAGTCATGTTGTCAGCAATAAGCAGGATAGAGAAAAGAAACGGATAATTCAAGAAGAGCGCGAGCGCCGCGAGCGGAGGCGCTTGAAAGAACTCGGGGCAAACGGTGCGGATACGCCGGTAGAGGACGAAGATGAGAATGCGGCTGTGGAGAAGGTCGATCCCATTGGAGTTAGAAAACCCGCAGGGAAGGGCGGACGGAGCCTATCGCCCGCGGTCCGCGAGAGTGCCCATGGCGGCATTGCCGCTGCCCTGAATGGCGCCCGCTCAGCATCGCCATCTCGACACGGCGGGCAGCCGATGGGTAGCGCAAAGGACTCATTCCTGAATTACTTTTTTGGAAAAGATGGGGCGATTGTACCCGGACCGGCTCCCCACAACCACAACGCAAACATCGGCCGCCACGTGAGCCAGGCCTCGGAACCGACCTTCAGCCAGAGCATGAGACGACCGGAAGAAAAGGCCTTGCGTTCGCCAGTTCAGCCACTGCGGGCCGATGACGAGTTTGACTTCATCAAAGCACCCAAGGGTGTAGATTTCGTAAGTGCAGACCCTCCTCTCAAGTTGCGACCCTGCCGATGCTTTCAATGTGCAGAGTTGACACGTATATACAGGGAAACGGCGGAGAGCCTGCGATGACGGATCGCGAGGCGATGGAGACAGAGCTGATCCGAGCACTCATCAGCTCATATTTCAACATCGTCAGGGAGAGCATCGCCGACCAGGTCCCCAAGGCTATCATGCATCTCCTGGTCAACCATTGCAAAGACGTTGTGCAGAACCGGCTCGTCAGCGAACTGTACAAGGAGACGCTTTTCGAGGAGTTGCTGTACGAGGATGACGCGGTGAAGAAGGAGCGTGAGAAGTGCGAGAAGCTGCTCCAGACATACCGCGAGGCTGCCAAGATCATTGGTGAGGTTATATGATGTCGGACCCGCTGATGCAGATGTACGAAGTTGTGTATCAATTGTTTTCGCTTCCCTACCTGCTGTATAGACATTAGAGAGGGAGATGCGAGATGTATTCTGATGTGTATGTCAGTGCTCGATGCTAGCTTGCACAGGTGCCGTCCCAAGTAACGGACAGAGGACACGAGGGTCTGATCTGAGTCTGGTGTCTGATACGGCGTGGAGATACATATCAAGCCTCTCAGCCAGCGAAGCAGTTGATCCCCTGTCCATTCATGTCGTCCGTGCACCCACAGCGTTCAGCACATGCTTATATAATTCTTGCCGTGCCAGCCGCCCCCCACCAGCTGGGACCCACAAAAAGCCGTCCCTTGACTTCTTCTGCTGAACAGGACATCGAAAATCCCGACGCGTCCAGAGAATTACCAATGACTAACGCTCAACACCGATCTCCCCACCTACGGCATCTCTGTCTATATCTTGTACCCACGGAGCCCGACTGTGCTGCTACGAGATAGCCACGTCGTCCGAAGAACCTGGTGCTGACGCGCTGCAGGGCTCAAAAACATACCGTCAATCGGTAGAACATCTGTTCTGCGTTTTTCTACCTTGAACATTGGCCCTGGGACAACCTGGTGCTCCAAGAGAGTGCTTTCACGCCTCTGACAAGGAACTGGCTCAACCGGCCAGCCATTTTCCCTTATTTCCCTTTGTCTGACAAGTGTTGTTTCGTCTTTTTCTCGTTCGCTTCGGCGGCTGTCCAAACCCTATGATTGGCTTTTCCATCCCCTATTTCCACAAACCAATGTCGCCAGCAGCTGGATCAGGAGGACCGTAACCCGCCCCTTTTACGATGGCCTCGATCAACGGTGGCGTTGCAGCCGATGAAACGAGCCACAGCGACGACCAGGCACAGTCCGTCGCCAAAACCACCCAGACCAACATAGCGACAGACGATGCCGCATCTTGCGAAGACATACACGCCCATTTGATGGGAGGAGTTTTGCCCGCCTCAGCAGCCGACAGAGCTGCGAAGAAAGAGAGCCCTTGTTTCGTCTCAAGGAAGCGCAAGTCCCCTGGCCACGACGCGGATCTACGTGATGCTCTGGAGCCCGAAGAAAGCGCCAAGAAAGTCAAGCTGGCTGGCAGGCATGGAAATCAACCCAGCTACCCTTCTATGCGTGGCGAATATTCCCTTTTGCCAGCTGAGATTTGGCATCAAATTTTTACTTTCTGCCCTCCTAAGTCGCTGGGGCGTTTGTTGCGTGTCAACAAACTATTCAACTCCTATCTCGATCCACCCCCGTTGGCTCACAGAGAAGTTCATGTTTCTGTGACGCCCAGTGCTTTGGACTTCTTGAAGCCAAACGCCATATGGCAGGCTTCAAGGCGACTCTTCTGGCCGCAAATGCCTACGCCTCTTCCGTTCAACACAGAGCTTGATATGTGGCGATTAGCCTGCTCGCCGAAGTGTCAGTGCTGCAACAGGCAAGATAATAAAGACAGATCAATCTCAGCTCAACCGCCATGCTCTGGTCCGGGAGTCAATGGGGTTGCTGCCATCTGGCCATTCGCTATCCGCGTGTGTGCTTCTTGTCTTTTACAGAAAACCATCAAGGTAATACCACTCGCGCCAAGGAACCAACCGCGTATCTGACCAGCTCGCAGGAACTCGATCTTTTGGTCTCGCCATCCATTCCTTCCGCCACCCTGGAAGCACTTCCGTTCGCATGCGTCACACAGGAACTTCGTATCGTACCCGCTGCTACCGTAGAGCAGGGACAGCTGCCTGCCGATATGCAAGTCACCAAGCTCTTTTTGCGTTCCGACGTCGAGAAGCTCAAGCAAGAGTTTGAGACAGTCAGGGACATGGGTTCCGGGACTGTGGATGAATGGCTGAAGGGCCTCGGCGGACGAGGCAAAGATGCTCGGCACCAAGCTTCGAAGTGGGAGAAGTGGGACGTGTCTGGTGGTGTTGCGAAGATGCTCTCACAGCTTTACCCTGGGTGGCTAGAAACATCGGGGCCCCCGATCGCTTCTCCCACTACAGTAGAAGTTCCCTCCACTCTGGCTCCAACCCTGGCAACACCAAATCCGTCGCTCCCGTCTCTTCCACCTGTCCCTCTTCCGCAGGGACGTCAGGAACGAACCGCAGAAGAAGTGGCCAAGCTGAAAGCAGCCAGAAAAGCGGAGATTGAACGGCGATCCCTGCTGTTAGATCCACCACTGGCGGCGAATGTTCTTCGACATATCCCTTCGTTTCAAGCCGCTACACATATAATTACCCCCCTCGACGATAGTGCATGGGAACTCTTGAAGCCTCGACTCATCACTCAGCGTGCCGAAGCCGAGTTGCGTGAGCAGGAGCACAGTTCGCACACTAAAGCTCTTGATGAGCGCATCGAACGGCACCGTCGCCTGGAGACCACTCTTGCCACTACGAAGGAAGCCCGGGACCTCGTTGATAAGGACTGGGAAGAGATACAGGCGCCGCTACGAGCCCGGATTGCCGCTTACGCGGACGAAATCGTCCGCGACGGTTGGGAAAAGGGGAGGAAGGTGACGAAAGACACATGTCCGAGGTTTGCTGCAGACGTGCTCATCTACGTTCGGAAACGCTTTTACGCCGAGATCGCGAAAGACGCCGTCGCAGCAAAGGCCGCTGGCCAGACCCCCCATTCCGACCCCCTCGAAGGGCCATTCACCCAGAAATTGACGTTAGAGAACATGAAATGGATTTTCGACACTAAAATCAAGCCGCACACTGAAGCCCATCGCAAGGAACTTTTTTATTGCAATGGCTGCGAGGGGAACCTGAAAGCCTTCGGTTTTGAGGGCGTCATCCAACACTATGCTGCAAAGCATACAACCTGTTTGAGCCTAGGCAGCATTATCGTGCATTGGAGAGCTGAATGGCCGGAGCACTCTCCTTTCAGCCCCGAAGCGCGGGTAACCAAGCAGCCTTTTCTTGGGCCGGTATCGGCCCCTTACACGGTAGACTCGGCGGCGGGCCCTCCAGCCAACTACGGCTTTCAATTTATGGTTGGCCCGCCCGCGCCTCCAGCCTACCCGTCTCATCCCGGGTTTGGGGCGCCCCCCTACAGTGACCCATACCACCATGTACCTCCCCAGTCGTATCAGTCCCTGGCTCCGTTTCCCATACATGCGCCACCTACCGGCTACGGCCCATCACAACAGTATCCACCTCAGCCTAGTTCATATCCTCCATACCAACCTCCAGGTGTACCATACACCAACGGTCCCGTCGATCCTGCGCCGGTATACAACCCACCTCAAGGGACCAATTACGCCCATGGCTACGGCCCATTTCAGCCCAACGCGGTATCGGCCGGATACACCGCCCCAGGGCCGTCTCTCTACACGGACAGCTATCAGACTAAACTAGAGGATATTGCCCGTAACTCGCGCGAGATATGGCACTCATTGGGTGGTGTTAAGGAGCTTCCAGGTAGCGCAAAAGTCTTCGTCACAATTCATCATCTCGTCAAAAGGTTCCGGTTCAGATTCTACGAGACTCCACCTCTCAGTTTGTTTATCGAGGGCCTGTCAAATAACAAAGATATGCGACCTGTCCGAAATATCAACGGGCTGGCCTGCAAGGCATGCCATCTTGGACTGGGCAATGCGGCTTCGATAGCGCAGGATAGGAAGAGTTTCTCGCTGCCGCAGTTGACGAATCACTTTCAGTCCAAACACGTTGAGCCAATGCAGGCATATAACGCTCCGCTGCTCGACTGGGTCGTGGACATGGTGTTACTGGTCGACGAGGCTAGTATATCGAACCTTCACTCGTTCGTTGGTGAATACCAGAAGTCTTTGCTTGCTGATGCTCTACCCGGTATCTTCCAGCTACATCCCGCTCCAGTTACCGGCAGCCATCATTCCCAGCATATGGCTCCCGAAACCCAGAACTTCAGCACCAATAGTCACGCAACCTCCAGTGTGGGCAGTTACGGGATGTATCACGTGCAAGCATCATCATCACAGCAGTTATCCGGCGATCAAGCAAGCGCAGAAAACTCAGTGGATGCCTATCCGCGCTTCAAGCAGCCATTCATCACATCTGGCCACGATGGGGACTTATACCAGCCTCATAGGCACGACCAGTCCGACAGGTCAGAACATGGACATATCCCTCACATACAACCCGGATATATGGATAGCATGGCCGCCAACGGCACATCGTCACATACAAACCCAGCGAGGATTCACACCAGAAATGGAGAGCAGTCCCCGCAAGGTCACAGACATGAGCAAAGCTCGCACCAAACCCGCAAGAAACACGCAGGCAAGTCTAAGCGTGGAAAACCACAGGGGCCAACTGATGCTGCTAAACGTATGTTCCTCGAAGGGATGGAACGAGATGTGGACGAGACGGCTCAGGATGGCCATAGTAGTGGAGCTACGTGGGCAACAGACCATTCCCAGGCGCGACACACGTTCTCATCGTCTGGAAGGATCGGCTCAGGGGAGTTCCCAGATATCCCTCCAGCACAACACCATGCACACAATGGCTCTCGACCGCTACGAGTCGAACCAGCCTTGTCACAAGTGGCGACCAAAGAGCCAAATCTTCTTTCGGCACTAGAGATGCATTTAGATCAACGACGAACGCCTATGTCGGAGACGGGACAGCGGCCATCACATCCTCGCTACGCTGACAGCAGGAACACATCTGTGGCCGCTGAGACAGGAATCCTGTCGAGATCTAATATCCATTACGGTTTCGATAGCGACCGCTCAGGGTCGCCGACACACGGGCCTCGGTATCGACCAAGACCGGGACACCCTGGCAGATACGAGGCAGCATATGAGGAGCGTGGTTTGCTCTCGGATGCCCCGTCGCGGCGCTTTGAGGAGAGGCGGTATGAGGGACCGCAACTGCAGGTTGCCGATGATGGGCACGGGCCAGAAGTGCTAGCCGATACCTACCGCTACCCGGAGGATATACATACTACTAGACCTCGGCAGACAGTCGAGGCATATGAGATTGTCCATGTCATCGATGAGCAAGGGGAGTACTACATTCGACGACCCGCCCGGCATGCGCCCGAGCCCAGGTACGCGCCCGAGCTGCGCCGAGACAGTGATGATTACCACACCAACAACGCTGCTTACTTGGGCGCGGCTACACAGACTCGTGGGACCGATGCTTCGCGCAAAGTTCACGTCGATAACCCTGCATACTACGAAGAATATGACCCAAGATTCCCGGGCGCCTAATAAATCAACAGGGCTTGGGTTGGTCCATGGGAGACCAATATTTGGCTGCGTCCTTTTATCTCCTTTTTTTGGGACATTTACCTGCGTATGTCTTGTACAGTTACGAGGGTGTTTTGAACGGTAAACATAACTTTTACGGGAAAGCGGGCGTGAACTTGCTATAATAGAAGACGGTAATAATATAATACTCAAATTCTCTGTTGTGTAAATATTCCTTCAAACCTGCCAAGTGTTGGATACGGTGTCGCTCGCGCAGCCCACAGTATATGTCCTATCAGTGCCGGCTTGCCACGTGACTGTACCCGAACTGCTAACGTTAATGTATTTGAACGCAATAACGGCCCCTGGGGGTAGCTGAACGTATCCCCACCAGACGGGTTTGGCACTTGTGTAGCGAGAGGCGCTCAGTGTAACGGCGTTACCAGCATTCCAGGACCCGAGAGCAGATACATTACCGACACTAGTTGTTCTCGAGTGTCAGCCAGAACGGGCACCGGATATCAGAAGACAACAATGGGGCATACATACAGCTTGATAGTATCTCCCAGGGCCGTTTGCGCGGGGACTTCAAACAAAATGGGGACTGTGGTTGCTGAACACGGCAGAGTTGAGGAGCCCGTCGAGGACGAGATGTTGGTCGGTGTCGCAGTCGGGGTCGCAGTTGCGGTCGAAGGGACGTCAACTTCTAAGCCAGGGCACATGGAACTTCCCGAGAGGCGTGTCATTGGATACAAAACCCTCGGGAGGCCTTGGGAAAGTATAAGGGTGATACTACCATTAGAACTGGCTGTGAAGAAAGTGCAGTTCAGGACATCCACGAGTTTCTGGCCGGGTTCGAAACTCGTTTGTGATGACGGCAGGGTGAGCGTGACGGTAGACCTGGACCCGATGTTGCTGTAAATAGAAATGACCTGGTAGCCCGTGTGTCCCTTGCGCATGACGATGGTATTGCTGTTGGAGTAGACGGTGAAGCCACGGTACACGAGGTGTCGTGGGTCTTGAGCTGCTACCCACGTCCTGATCTGATTCAGCTTGGCGATCCAGCCATACATGTCCGAAAAAGTCGAGTAGCCCGAGAGCCAGAGTGCTTCGCGGTTGCTTGGGGTCGGGCCTCCGGCAAAGCCTTGCTCCTGTCCCTGGTAAATGATTGGAATACCGTCCTTCAGCATCATGAAGGCAATCGCATTCTTTGCCAGGGACAGGTCGCTGGTGAGAGAGGCAAAGCGTTCGATGTCGTGGTTTTCCAGGAAGGAACCGTACAGGCTCGTGTCCAGGGCTGTGTCTTTCAGCGTGCTTAACCCCCGCACCAGCTCACTAATGCTTCCGCCAGGCGACTGAAACGCCCGAGTTATCCAGTAGTAGCAAGGATAATCCAACAACCCGTCCATGAACTGCTGGTACGGCACCACGTACGCCGGATCTCCGCTGAAGACCTCGCCCAGGAGGTACACGCCAGCGGCGTCTTGAAACCCGGCCCAGAATGAGGGCTCAACATGCTTGGCGCTGTCAATCCTGACCCCATCGCTGTGCCCGGAGCGTTAGCGGGTGCGGAAGTCAAGGTAGGTACCAGAATAGGGGTTTATTACATGGAATACCGCGATACCATGGACGAAACCCAGCCGTTCCAAATTCGCCGCACATCTTCTCTCGAGGTGCGAAGATCAGGCAGGCTGACAGTGTCGGTGCCCTGCCAACACACCTCAACCGATGACTGATTGCTGTAGTTGATGGGACAGGGGGGGTGATAGTAAGAGGACTCGGAAAAGGGGCTGAGCCGGCTGTAGTCGACGCAGTTGCGGCAACCGTGGTGGGCCATGTGGTTAGTTACGACATCGAGCATGAGATACATGTTTCGAGCATGCAGCGCCGCAGAGAGGGCCACTAAGTCGGCGGCATTCCCAAAGTCCGGGTTCTAGTTGAGTGGTAAATATCAGCTGCCTGGGCAGCTATTTGTGCATCGATGGCACGTACCAGAGACCAGATATCTTGCGCCCAGTATCCATGATACGACGACCCGTCCCGGCTCTCACCGTTGATCTGTCGCGTGACTGGCGAGATCCAAACCGCGGTGAATCCCATACCTTGGATGTAGTCAAGCTTCGAGATGAGGCCGCGCCAGGTACCTCCGCAGTAGGCTTGCCGAGACGTGTCGCATTGTGCCGTGGTAGAGAGGTCTGTCCGCGCGAACCTGTCCACCATTACCTGGTAAATCGATTGCTTTCGCCACTCCCTCGCCGTAAGAGCCTCGACTCCTACGCTCCCGAGGGACACGGCGAGTGCCACAGCTACCAACAAGAGGAGCCTGGGCCGCCCGTAAACATAGCCCATTGTCGACGGCAAGCAGAAGACGCTCTGCCAGATGAATTCCTTTTGCAGCCTCAGGAGAACACAGTCGGCTTCCATTGTAGCATATAAAAGCTTTAGCATTTACCGTAACTGTTGGGTAGGTACCTGCGCCATCCCCAATTCCAGCACGGGGGCAGCCTCACATGCGGGGCCCCATGGGGAACAAAAAGGCCCGAATGTCTAGCGACCTCCGGCCCAGACGCTGAATACCACCCCGGTACAGAGTCCCCCGTGATTGCCGGCCTGAGTGTGTGGAGATGGTATATTTGTCCATGCACTGCCAGAACTAAAACGGTGCCGTGGTCCTATTGTACAGTGATCGTCACCCCGGTTTTCCCGCGAGCGCCTCGCCTCCTTGCCTATTGCCCTGCCCCAGGCATGTTCGGCATGTTCGGGTCTCCAAATGAGAACAGTGTGCCGTCAGACAGTCCATTCGGTTGCGGGGGTTCTCCGTTGCCTGTGACAAATATCGACTGTTCCACGCCGAAGTGGGCGGTTTGAGTGTGTGCATATGTCTCAAACGACTCCTGAAGGTTTCCATCAATATGTGTTAGCTGTTTTATCACGAAGAGAAAAACAAGAGTTGGCCATAGGGGAAGGCGGGACTCGCCCAGTCAAAGTTGCTAGTGAAGTCCATGCTGCTGCTCCCCATACTGTTGAACATGGAGAAGGGGGACGCGGGCCCCTGGTCACCGCTCAACATATCGCCCGTAAAGTCTGGCGTCATACCCGAGCCTGAGGATCCAAGCGCAAAGTCGAAAACTGGAGGTATCATCGCATCAACCGCCGAGGTAGACCCGGGCGTCATGGTCACCCCACCAGATAGCATGCCCAGAGTCACCGCTGCCGAGTGCTCTGACTGCATCTCGTCGTTCATTCTTGTGCCCCGGAATGGATCCGCACCGGCATTAGCGGCAGCATCCTGCTGCTGGCTATTCGTGGGATTTCCAGTCGATGGCTTTGTGATTTTATTCAGCATGATGTCCAAGATGTTGGAAGCCTTGACGGCCTCCATCGAGGTGTTGGAGCTCTCTGCCAGTCCTTTCCAGATGTCCCGGGTCGTGTTGAGGCAGCCTGTGGCAGATTTTAGCCGATGTTTCCATTTTGGCAATGCTTTGTGGCTCGTGAGAATTCCTCAGCTCCCTAGGCAACATAAAGGGACAAAACGAGAGGGAAAGTCGCCCGAATTGGGCACTCACTGATCATCTCCTGGCGCTGCTCCCGTGTCCAAAAGTGGAGGTTGTGAGAGTCTCTACGCTCGCCTGACTTCTCTGTCTGGTTGTCAAAGTGGAGATCCAACACGATCAGCATCGCCGGCAGCAGGAAATCCCTTGTCGCTATCGACGTCACGAACCACTTTATGGACCGCAGCCGGCCGTCTACTTGTGATTCACGGTTCAATGTCGCGAGGTGCCGTAACGCCTCGAGCGACGCATCTATAGCGCTGCGCCGCGAGTGCGCGTACCGTGGGTTGTGTCTCGCCCGGGACATATACTTCCTGTGAAGTAGACACATTATCTTGAGATATAGGATATCGAGGTTGAAGCGGGCGATCACAAGCGTGAGCGGATCATGGTTACCCTCAAGCGGTTGAAGCTTCAGGTGCGGCGGTAGCTCGGCCTTGATCTCGCGTAGCTTTGCATCAAACCGGAGAATCTCGTCGTAATGCACCTGATTCCTGACCCGACTTGTCGCTTGCAGGATGTTGCCAAGCTCGAGGCACAGCTTGACCTTGGAGATCATGTAGCTGATGGGCGTGGGCTCCGCATTGGGCCTAGAAGGCGGAAGCACCTTCGTCTCTGGGCCAAACTCCTCATCAAAGAGGTTGTGCGGCAGCTGCGTGTCACAGTCATGCTCGTAGATCATGTTGGGCAGTCTGTTGAGGAATGTCAGTTAATTACGCCCTCTTCAACAGTGGGCAAAAGAATATCCCAAGCGTGGTTGCTCTCCCCTGAGTCGTCCACGGCGGCCATAAAAACCCCCAAAAGGGGGCGAGGGGAGGGGGGTGGGGGGGAGCAGTGGTTTGACATACGACACCTGGTGGGAGAAGATGATGTCACTGAGCCTTACGAGCGCCCAGGTCCTACGTCGCATCTCGGCCTGAAAGGGGGTGATGGTAGGGAACCACTTTGCGTCACGATGGTAGCCCATTCGGAAGGCAGTCCTGGTTGCCACTGTGGCAAATATCAGCTTATATTATCCATTTTGGGAAATTTCTTTGTATCTCGGGAGCAGAAACTCTCTCTTGACTCCTGAGACAACAGGAAATGGACTGAAAGGGGAGAAAACCACTCCGATTTGCACCTACGTGATGTGATCAACCATAGGCCCAGATCGGCGTCCCAGCGCGACGAGAACTCGCCAAAGATGTAGAGCATCATTGTCTCCACCGTATATTCGGCCGGCCTGGTGTAGTCGCCCGTAATTAGGCACTGGACCGTCCGAAGGCGGTACTCGGCCGCCAGCTCGAGCGTTCGTCCCTTCCACTCCGGGGGCTCGTCGCCTACCTTGTAATAGCTGAGCATGGCCAGCGACAAGACGGAGTACAGAAGGCCCAGCCACATAATGGACGACTTAGACGGGTCTTGCCAGTGGTTCCGCAGGCTCTGATGGAAGGTTGGTGCGTGAATGATGTTGACAGCATTGTCCATCGAGTTGAAGTACCTCCCGCACAATGTCAAGACCGTGGACTTGGGTGGAAGCTCGGCTCGCAGTTCCACCTCAGTCGCTGGCGTTGCCCCGAGCAGGAAAGTCGGCCCGTCCCGAGCCGTTGGAGGTTTGCTGAGCAGGACTTTCTCGTAGCTCTTTTCCAAGTCCTTTTTATGTGCCGTGTAATAATTCTTAACTTCAGCAATGTCGGCTAGGATGGTGTGCCAGTGTTCTTGCCCCACATACATCGACTTACCCTTGTCGGCGTCCACTATTGTAGAAAATGAGCCTCAGGAGCATTTTGCAACTACCGTGACACCAGAAAAGGACCAAAAGGGGAAGAAAGCCGCCCGAACGGACACTCACCTTTCAATACGCCCAAGGAGGTCGCGAGCCCGTCATCAATATCACTATCCTCCTCTTCCTCTCCCTCATCCTCGTCTGGCATTGCACTATCATCACCACCATCAATCCTGGCAGAGGAGCCACTGTCTGTGGTTGAGCGGGCAGCCACGGTGCTGGCGGCGGCAACGGGCGAGACGTCGATATTTGCGCCTCCATGCATCAACGACAGCACCAACCCCTCCAGTCTGTCAATGCGATTCTGCATATCATCGGAGCCACTGCCTCCCTGGCTCTGGGCCTTCTTCCGAGAAGATGGCGTTGCGTAAGAGCACACCAGCGTGTCCGTCCCCTCACGCTTAGTGCAGTTACTACATGGGTGACTTCTATCGCATTTCCTACAAGTATATAGTGAGCAGCTGGGGGATTGAGTAGATGTGGACCAGCTTACAGCTTCCTGGTTCGGCAGGGATAGCAGCTCAGGGGCACCCTGTTCCTCTTCCGGACAACTCGGAACTGCTCTTCGGGCGAACGACCACCCGACGACGTGGTTGCCGAGGGTGGTGTGGCCGTCATGGTGGGCCAGATGCGACTCGGGGACGGGCTTGGGTGGCACGGCGTGACGCGTCAACGGGCGCGATGCCGTCGCGCAAGGCGATCCGGGGCCGCTGCGGAGAACAGCACGGGGTTCACTCAGCCTTGCGATCAGTGACGCTACCTAGGTGCCCAATGCAAACTAGACGCAGCGCAACGATGCGAAATGCCCCAGTTAAGCGACCGCCAGGTTCTGCTTAGTCTGGCGAAGCCTCGTAAGTGGCGATAGCGCCAATGGATTCTGATCGAGGCCGTCTCAGGTTCGAACCGTGTCAAGGCCGCTGGTTGTCGCGCGCCGAGCTGAGACGGTGGGCCGTTGGCTCTAGTTCCAAGTTGGTTTATCCTTGACACGGGCGAAGGTAGTAACCTAGAACAGAGCAGGAACCCTGGTTTTTGGCTGCGCGGATGGTGAACAACAACAGAAGCTACAATGCAAGTAGGGAAGTGCAGCGAACTAGGTCGGGAGTGCGACGATATTGCCCAGTGTATGTATTAAATATCCTGCGTTAGATCACTGCGCAAGCGAGAAGGAGCAGCTTTGTTCGGCCTCAGCCGGCGTTAAGCCGTGGGAAAGAACCCCCCACCCATTCCTGCCGTATCCGTTTAGATTCGAGACGATGAGTCATACTATGTCAGATACATGCAGCCTGAGACATCTTTTGGCTCAACTTTGACTAGAGGTTAGTCCTCAGGGTACGAACACACACACCACTAAGCCCACACAGGGAACAAAATCGGTGTCTAGCTCCTAACATATATTTCTTCAGGGCAGAATATACCGGTCCAAGAGATTGATTTACCGATGTAGCATTGAGCCATGGGGTCCTTCGCGATCGCAGAAATGACACTATCAAGATGCCGCGGGGGTATCGGCCTTGACGCTGTATGGTTTCAGGAAATCGCTGTCGCCAGCCAACTCCTCCTTGACCTGTCCATTGCAAATTAGCATGTGGAATCCATACTTTGGGGAGAAAAAAGGCATACAATGTCAAGACCCCCCACTAGCTCTCCGTCAACCCAAAGCTGGGGAAAGGTAGGCCAGTCGGCGTACTCCTTCAGCCCCTGCCGGACCTCGTCGTCGGCAAGGATGTTGAAGAATCCATACTTGACAGCGTTCTCCCGCAGGATGGCCACTAGTTGACGAGAGAACCCGCACTTGGGCTCACTTGGTGTGCCCTTCATGAACAGCATCACCGGCGCTGCCTTCACAAGATCGCCGAGCCGCTTGAACAGCTCCTCCTTCTTTTTTTCTGGGTCCTCCAATGCCGAATCGACATCAGCAATGCCGACTGACGCTGTTGCTCCGTTGCTGCCGTTCATTGCTTGTCCGGCACCGGCCGCTGCCGGTAATGTCGGCGCCTTGGCGTGGCTCTCAATTGCGCCTCGGACCTTGACGGCGCTGCTTCCACTGACAGTCTCGAGCACTTTCCCATCCCGGACAAGGACGAGGAATGGGACGGCCGTTACATTGTAAGTTTCGCTGACGTCCGACAGCTCCTCTGCGTCGATTGCCACCCACGACGTGGAGAGGGGTTCGGTTACCGGGTACTCGTTTGCAAGGGTCGAGAGAACCGTAGCCATTTGCGCGCAAGGCGCTGCCCACGGTGCATGGAAAGAGATTATCAGCAAGGTAGTCGGCGGCAGCGAAGCTAGGTGCTGAGCCCAGTCCTCGAGAGTCATAATATCTTTGATGGTCGACATGGCGTCGGCGAGTGTGGGTAGGTTCAGTCGCGACCTAAGTCGCGGCAATGCGCTGGGGCGGCTGAGGTGGCTTTGGTTTCAGTTGATCGCCAGCAACTATTGGGCTCGGCCTATCTTGGGATGCTAGTCGTCGTTAGGTGGTTGTGGACTTTGTTTGCTGGGTTTGGAAGGTCAGAACGGCTTGGTTGCCCCTCCCCCGCATCGATAAAATTTGTGGATTTGCTCATTTCTCCAACCAACACGTGCTACTTTGGAGCAACGCGTGCCCAGTGCATGAGGAGCCCGGCTTTCCAGCAATACCCGGCTGCTGGCAAATGCGACGTTAGCATGCTGGGGAGTTGAACATAGAATAAGGCAATCCTTTATTTTTCTGGCCCCGGCTGCAGCGGGAATGACTGACTGTTGAGCCATAGCGTGACGGGGCCTCTGCTTCCTAGAAGATACTTCCAACGGGCTTAGACCGATTCCGGAACGCCGCTGAGGGCACGTGGCGCAGCTCCCGTCCCCAGCTCACCACTAAAGACTATAGCACTTTGCGCTTGCCACACCGGATTACAGGTCGAACTAGGTATCAGGTGCCCTGCTCTTTGACAAAGCGCACTCGACCGGAGACCTACCTAGCATCTGAGTGAGTGACCTGCTGGGGTATTTATTCCCGGTCCCCTGGGCATCCGCCTGGGCACTCCCCAGCAACCTAACTGTGCACACTTTCCCCTTTCCACTCAATTTCCACGACGATTTCTTGGCACTCGAGTCTACCGTCTCATCACCGCCCATTAGGGTACTCACTGCTTTCGAAGGGGCTTAAGCTTGCGCGATCCAGTACGGTAGACGGGACATCATATCCATCCTACGGAAACCTTCTCAGCCCACCTAAGACGCCATGTCCGCCCAGCAATACTACCAACAGGGCCCGGGCTATCCTCCACAGCCTCAATACCCCCAACCCGTGAGTACACCATTGAGGGCGTCGACCGTCATCCGCTTAGCATGTGTTGACCAATGCAAAACTCCAGTCATACGGTGGCCCGCCTCCACAGCAGGGCTACTATCCTCCGCAAGCTCCGATGCAATACCAACAACAGCCGCCACCCCGTAAGAGTGGCGGCGGAGGCTGTCTTCAGGGTTGTTTAGCGGCGCTTTGCTGTTGCTTCGTCTGCGAGGAAGGTTGTGAATGCTGCGCCGAGTGCTGCGAGTGCTGTGTTGAGTGTTGTTAAGGTGCTGAGAGAGCGCCCTTGAAATCCGGTAGTGCTTAGGAGTTCGTTCATGTCCGAGAAAGATGGATGTTCGATTCGGGGACGCTCAAGGATCCATACTGCAGACACAAGTCGTTAAGTCCTGGAATGATGCGATCGTTGGTAGCCGCGCGAGTAGATAGCATGCAGAAGACATCATTCGTTGACTACAGATTCCCACGTTGGTTTAGGTATGTTCTGCGGCCATGCGTAATCGGTACAACGAATTCACCGCCATTCGAGCTGTGGCCGATGGATAATGGCAGTATTGTCAAAACCTCTGTGATCGGAATGGTGGGCTGCTAGGCCTTTCTTGATAGCCAAGACCAGAGGCTTGGCTGTCATCACTGCCCGCCCACCCGCACCCTCGGTGCCACAGCCAGTCCCTGCCGTCCAACCCCCGCCCGGCACAGCCTCTCTTGATGCAGGCAGGCACCAAGCTTGCTCCACTCCCAACTTCGTCAGCTCTCGCTGAAGTTCACCATCCCAAGCATCCGCTTTTGGGCTTCCTCTGACTTTGAAGACACCAGACACGCATCTTGCGTTCCCCTCCAAAATGGCATCTCTCAACCTGTCAATTAACGGCCCTTCAATTAGGAGCAGCTACCAGAGTGTGGTCAATGGCCTTGCTCCCTCCTCAAGCTCCCCGACATTCGCCCAATGGGCCCTTTTCTCTGTTCAGGCGCCACTAATGAATGCATTTCAAGACGGCGCCGCGAAGGAGAGCATTCTAAAGGTTGAGAATACAGGCGGTAAGCAGACACTTGGTCTCGTCGCTCCTCTGCCTGGTGGCATCCGACAATGTTGAACATCTGGTCCTTGTCCTGACAACGGTTCCTTTTCTCTAGACGGCGAGCTGGCCGACCTCATCGAAGACTTCAACGAAGGCCGCATTCAGTTTGCCTTTGTGAAGGTCAAGGACCCGAACAGCGGCCTGCCTAAGAATGTGTTGATTGCGTGGTGTGGCGGGGGTGTTCCCGAGCGCACAAAAGGATATTTTACAAGCCATGTCGCCGCTGTCGCGAAGGTGCTCCACGGCTATCACGTTCAGATTACGGCACGATCGGACAGTGACCTCTCCCCGGAAGCTATTGTGCAGAAAGTTGCCGATGCTTCAGGCGCCAAATACACGGCAGGGGGCTCTGCGCCTCTTGCGGCACCAGCTCCGCCGCCGATTGCCAAAAAGCCTGTCTTCACTCCCACGACCTCTAGCACCGGCACCTCGTTTAATCCCCTTGTTGCGGCGCGAAACCGAAGACAGGAAAACGTGGACAACGATGGGTGGGGTGCCGATGCGCCCCAGGTTTCGAGAACTGAGCTTCAGAAGGTGGAATCAGCCTACAAGCCAACCAAGGTCAACATTGCCGATCTGAGGCGGAATCAAGACGAATCTAGTTCTACCAGGGGGTCGCCTGGGCGAGATGACCAATTCGGTGACGTTGTAAGAGGCGCATATCAGCCCGTGGGTAAGGTGGACATTGCCGCCCTCCGCGCCCAGGCAAAGAACGTCCACGATGATCGTCCAACTATCGTGAAGGGCGCCTACGAGCCTGTCGGGAAGGTCGATATTGCGGCCATTCGTGCCCGGGCCCAGCGCCCCGCAGAACCTGAGGGAGAGCCGTCGGAGAAAAAAAGCCTTGCGGAGCGAAGCGCGGCGTTCGCGCAGCCTGAACGTCTTGTCGAACTACCGAAGCCAAAGGTTGCTAAAAGGTTTGGGGCTAGCCCTTTCACTGGAACTAAACCCCCAACACCGGGAGGCCTTGGCTTTGGAGCCCCATCGGCTGCAGTTCCGCCTCCTATTGGCGCCGCAAGCCGAACATTCGCGGATGAAGGAGGCAAGACTCCGGCTCAGGTTTGGGCTGAGAAGAAAGCCAAGCAGGGTGGCGCAGGTTCTACGGTTTCCCCCCCGGTGGGATCGCCGATCACGGCCCAAAAGAGTGGCAGCGAATGGAAGAGTGGTTACCAGGGGAAGAGCTGGGGTCCTGTACACACCACCAACTTCGGCCGAGGGGGCGTAGAGTCGCAAAGAACCGGAGGCACTGACCGCTCAGAGCCCGAAGAGCCTGCTTCTCCAGCTGGCGGCATCTCGGCTCTGAGAGACAGGTTCAAGGACTCAGCCCCCATAAGCAGCGCTCCCCGATCTGGACACGGTGCGTCCAAAACTACCGATGATGAAGCTCCGGAACCACGTCCGCCGACAGATATCAGGCCGTCAGGCGGTTTTGCGCTTCCCGGCCTCCCGTCCCGGCCTGCTGCTGCGAATCAGGAAGAAGATGAAGAAGAGGAACGCGAAAGCTCACCTGTCAGAATCGCTATGCCAGTTGCACGTAGCACCGTACCCGAGATCGAACCCCCTGCTGAAAGACTCGCGCCTCGGCCGGTCCCAGTCCCGGCAGCGTTGCCCAAGGAGGAAGAACTTCCTGCGGAAGAGGATATCCAGGACCCGCGGGACTCTGCTGCTGGTGTTGCCCATCAGTCGCTCGGGCATCTTGATGATGGGCAGGCAGGTATGGACCAACGCGGCAAACGAGCTGTTATCCAATACGACTACGAGAAGGCCGAGGACAATGAGATCGAGCTCAGAGAGGGCGAGTTTGTCACGAACATCGAGATGGTTGATGACGACTGGTGGATGGGCACCAACTCCGCAGGCGAAAGTGGTCTCTTCCCAAGCAACTATGTCGAGCTGGTCGACGAAGATGGACACGAGAGTGCGCAGGCGCTTGTGGCAGCCAGCCAGCCGCAAGCCCCGGCCCCTGTCCCAGTTCCGACGCAGGCCCAGTCTGAGGTAGCCGGCCCACAGGGAAATGTCGCAACAGCTCAGTTTGACTATGAGGCCGCGGAGGATAATGGTAGGACCCCCAAAAAGAGATCACTCGCCACCCTATGACCATCTGTGTTGCTAATGGATTTTCCCCAGAACTGAGCTTTCCCGAGGGCGCGAAGATCACCAATCTAGAATTTCCCGACGAGGACTGGTGGTTTGGACACTACAAAGGTGCATCGGGGCTCTTCCCGGCGAACTATGTTCAGCTTGATTCGTAGTTGTACAAGTAAACTCATTGGGTGTATGGGGGACGTTTATGTTGTTTGCACAGCTCACAGCTACTTAGCTGAGAGGCAATGACTATCTTGCCGGAAGGCCTGGTTTTTCCATGACCTCCTTCCTCGGTAGTCATCTAGAACAACGCCACAAATGGTAGACTTCTAATAACTGCGTTGTACTCATTAGCTCTTCTTTTCAAGGCCTAGATATTCTGCAACAGGCCTTAATTGCTTCAGCATCCGCCTCTTGAGAGAATGCAATACAGTCTACAACACCAAACCCACGGCTTGCCTGCCTCAATGGTGGGTAAGGAAGCATCGTCTGTACTGGATTAGGGGAATATTTCTTTTGGCCAGAGCCTTCGTGTGTAGTCTAGGCTTCACAACTGAACCTAACTTCCGACAAACGGTCTAGTCTCTAAACCCTGTCGATCCTGACAACTCAGGGTTCCCCATCTTTCAACTGCTGGCTCGTCATCTTCCTTGCACGTAAGGGTGGGGTGTCGGTGGGTGTCGAGACAACGTAATTGGTCGCTAGAAACCCAGGTTCCCGGAACTATCCGAAGTACCCGTGCGGATCCTACTTGATACTCAAGTCACGACGCCGCTGTCAGGGCAACCTGATCGACCAACGTTTTGTGTTTGGTGCTCACATTTATGTCGGCCAGAGAATAGCGATGTATTCACACACACCACCCGCGCCGCCGCCAAAGCCGGCAAGTCGAATGAGCACGCCTTCCGGGGCGCACTCACCTCGCCCCGCACCGCTGCCCGAAACGAGGAGTGTGGGGGAGTTCGATGCCGCATTGTCAGCGAGAGGACAGCCCCTCGCTGCCCGCCATCAGCAGGCCCAGACTGCCGTGGATCCCGGCGAGCAGTGGCTGCCCAGGTTCCTGCAAGACAAGTCGTATGGTCGCCGCTTTTGACTTCATTGTCTCCAGTTACGCTGCTGACAGCGCGGCAGGAAGCAGGATCTCGCCGACATACTATCGGACCCCGCGCTGCTGTCGGCGCTGGCACACTCGTCGCAAACAATTCACCCGTCCCTGCGCGCCTCGCACGAAACACTGCGGACAGCACTTGCCGAGAATGTTGAGCGCGCAGCCCAACTTCTCGATCTTGAGGCGCGGCTCGCCCACCAGCGATCTACGACCCAGGCCCAGCTGCTATCGACGCACGCGCTCGAGCGCCAGTGGCGGGCCAAGCAGGCGGGTATGGATCACGCGTTGTCGCCGTTTGCGCCGGCGAGTCTGTACCAGCGCCTCAGTCAGGATCTGCTGGAGCAGGAAGGCGTGTGCTCGGCCATGGAAGAAAGCTTCCTCGAGGGGTTGGGAGATGGCGCACCCGCGACGGAGCGCGAGGCTAGCGACTGGGTAAGACGGTATAGGGAAGTAAAGAAGCTGGCTTACTTGCGACAAGAAAGGAAGGAGAGGTGGGATGAGGGTCGGGTTGGGGGATGGCGATGATGAATTGCGTGTAGTCTTTGTCTCACGATACCTCACGGCAAGGCGTTCCGGTCCGGCACAGCCCTTGCGAGAAATACCGGTTTGCTTCGTCAGAATCAATTTTTTTAAGGAGTTTCACCTGGATCTATGGTTTGTAGGATTACAGATCGAAAGCTGCCCACCGACGACCAGGAGTAGAAAAGTTATCAAGGTGAGCGGTCCCTATCTGGCGTGGCTGAAAAGAAACTGGGGAAGTGGACATCAGGAGTCGCCTCCACACAAGCCCCAATCGAAACCTGCTCTACGCTCCAGCTATTGAAAACCTCCCAATGGGGATTCATAAATGCAAGTTGCGTTCTCAGTTGCCCGCCAGCCTCATCATTTGGTTCCTAGGACCGACACTACCCTATAAGAGGCTGAATGGGCTTCTCTTCATTTCAGGACTGCGTGGACTCATCGGCAGCGCGAACAGTTCTTCCTCAGTACTCTCGTCCGGCCCGGCGGCGCGTGCAGATGTTAGGTTGGCACCAACAATGGCATCAAGTGAGACAATGCCACCGTTTGAGGATTCATGTGGATGTGCCCAGCCACCTGATCCAGTGGATACGGGGGGCAGAAGAGGCTGCACGCGCGGTAGCACACCCTTCGCGGCTAGTGGTATATTCAGGTCAGCAGCCATCTATGGGAGGCAGCGGGTAGATAGGAAGGGAAATCTCTCAAGTACGCACCGTGGGTCGCGGCGGCGAGCTCTAGGGGACTTGTGGCAAGCTTCAGCCCTCGAAGCTTCTCGCCCAGTCTCCCACCTATGGGGCTCCTTGGGCTGGTAGGACTAATCGGTTGAGATGGGATGCACAATGACATGGGCTCAGGCGCATCCTGAGCTGACTTCAGCCCAAAGTGGTCGATGATCCACTGTCTCTCTTGAAGGGCCATCTCCAGCCCTACTCCCTCCCCGTTTTCCTTCATCTCAATTGTGATTTCACCGTCGAGTTCCGCCAGCCGCTTATTTGCCCATATCGTATGGAGGACCCCTCGCCGGCCTGCCTCCTCGCTCCCGCCTAGCCCGGCAGGAAAGATTGCGGGCATCGGCTTAGTGCGGAGGACCAGTGCATCGGGTGCAGAAGCCCCAGCCCCGACTTTGCGAGCAATCGATATCAGCGGTGGCACGGCGGCACCTGGAGGTAGCAAAAAGTACACACGACAGGTACCGCCGCCGCCGCCGCCGTTATCCGCATCTGCATCACCAACCTGCAAGACTGCCGTCTTTCCGTCCCAGGAGACGTCCCAGTCATCGCTCTTCGCTCTCCTTGCTGCGCCCTCTTTCGCCCCTTTCCCGTTTGCACCTCGCGTCTCGCCCACCAACCCGTCCCATTCCACCATGATGATTTTTGTGCCATCGTTCGCTTTGTCCGTCTCGAACTCGAACCGTGAAAGCGCCAGGTCGGAGGAAGGCGAGGTGGGTGTTTCGACCACGGCGAGCGGCTCCAGTGCCAGCGTCCCGACATGCGTCGCCAGCTCGTCCGGGGATGCCATGATGCCCGGGGTAGTATTGGGTGGGCAGTGTCAGTCCCGAGGCGGACGCGCACGCAACTGTTGTCGAACCCGGGGGCGGCCTGCCTGCGGGGTCTCTCCGGAGCGTATAGGCTCGAGGCAAGACCTGAGGCGGGGTTCGCGCACAAGGCCGTAGCTGTAGCGGATGGGCAGTTGTCCCGCGACTGGTGCTGAGTTGCAGGCTAATATAAACACGCAGGAAGCGAGTTTCCGGCCGCACAGGCAGCGAGGTAGGGAAGGTGAGAGAGGTAGGTACGGCCCCTCGGCAGGTAGGGAGATAGAGGGGGCCGGATAGGTAGGCTTGAAATTTAGTAACGTGGGAGAAAAGTGCGCCAAGGTAAGTCAAGAAGGTTGAAAGGCAGGGTAGGTAGGTAAAAGGAGAGAAGGAGGTCTCGCTAACTCCGGTGAGAGGGCGGGATGGCCCGGAGTGATTCGCCTCCCACTGGAATTATTGCTTGAGCCGACGACAAAGACGGACCACGGGACGCGGTAGTGTTGGTAGGGGGCAGGTAGAGGGAGCCTGAGCACCTATCATCGTCGATGGTGTCCCGGTGCTGCGCTGAAAGCTGGCTACGCTGCTGAGGAGTCCCGAGCATCAATCCACGAAGGGAAAGGCCACGCCAGGTCGGGTCATTTGGGACGGTAAGCCAATTCAATGCATGGGATGAATTCATGCTGGGGGGAGGGAACCGCCTTGGCTCGAATTACCCAAGAGAGGCCCGCTTGTTCACTCGCGACTGCCAGCCGATGTGTGAGAGGTCCATCCAACCCTTCCTGTCCTCTTTCCTCTTTCCTCTCGTTAAAACCCCCAAACCCGTGTGTCCTTCATCCTATTGCGCGGTATACTCGTGCACGGCGAGCGCAGCCTCTTGAGGGAGTTGACGATCGCGGGGCTCGATCACGTCTAGGTTGTCCATGAACAGGAAACCCTTGCCCGACAAAAGGTGGGGCGTCGCCTAAAAATAGCACTGGGGCCTCTGGGCGGGGGAACGCAGTGGCGGCGGGACTTGGCGGGATCGTCCTTATGCCACCCGTCCTGTCGCCCAACACTTGGAATGACCACCCCGTTGACACCGAGACGATCGAGGTCGTCCCCCGTAACCAGTATGGCTCTGTACGGGAGTGTTGCGCAGAACCACTGTCAACTTCCAGTCGTACGCGTCCCAATCATTCCTGGTTGCGACACCGCGCATAACACTTAGTTGTTAATGCTCGGCTGGCAAGGGACGGGCAGAAAAGTGTTTGTCCTAGAAACGCGCTCGGTTGCTGTTTCGTTGTGGTGCTGCGTCCGAGGAGAGAGAGAGCTGCCGGTGAAGCTTACATCGCGAAAGAGGGGTGATACTCTTTCGGCGTGCTTATCCAAGGGCAAACTATTGAATATCCGAAGAGCGGTTTGCTGTTTCGATTGCAAGAGCAAGTTGATACGGGCAATTCGCGGGCCGGGGAAGGGTGGAGACCGGCGGAAACAGCAGGCTGGCCATCGGCGGGAGTGTTCGCCCCGTCACTAAATACCCAGCAGCGGAGGCCAAACCTGGCGGCTCCTGAGGGATGCCGGGGACTCGGCCGGTCCGGTTTGCACATGGATTCCTGTCCGCCGCCCGCCGGCGCCGCTGAGGAGAAACACAAAAGGGGAGCAGGAGGCACAGGTGTCTCGCGGCCAATCGCTGTGGTCGAGGACCGACTGCCAAAATGACAGCGAAAAACGGCCGGAGAAGGGCCGCAACGACTCAGCAAGCTGGGCCGAATCCCTCATTCGGCAACGACGAGAGGACAGGCTCGCGGCTAAATTGGACACTCGGGGGACTTCTGGAATCGGCGACATACAGCAGGCATACGGACTGCGTAGGTATCAACCATTCCAATCTGCGTCCCGTCCCTACGGTAGAATGAGCTAAGTGGCCCGGCCAACGTTGTCGCGCTGACCTCTCTGGCTTGACCGTAGCGTGAGGTCGGGGCTGATCAAAAAGATCGCAGACAGCAAACATCAGCAACCAAAACATTGGTGATTGCGACGATGACGATGACGACGACGACGATGAGTGGCCTGGCTGCTCTATGGTAGACGAAAGTAATGTGACTGGGTTTCGAAATTCCCGAAGTGATAGCAGGTGTCATGAAACAAACCACAGAGATCGGCAGTCTCGGGCCTTACACACAGCAGGATTGCTGGAATGCCGAGAAATAGAGGACTCAGGAAAGAGATTGGTTGGTGATGAACTGTATTCATACTCACATTCCGCCTTCGTCAGCGAGTGCCGTGATACGTGGTGGAGAGCAAGTAGCTGGTAGCTAGTAGTTAGGACATGACTTGTCTCTTTCTCCTGCCCAACTGCAGACGCAGGACGGCGGAAGCTAAGTGGTATCCGGGCGGTTGAACTGAACTGGCCGGTGCCGTGAATCGTCCCATCACCTAGCAATTCATCAAGGCGTACGGTCGAACCAGATGCACCGTTCTTGATTCGAGCTTGAGGACCAGCATCGCCTGGAGGAAGCCCGCCCAGTCGCATTCCTTCCGCCTACCTCTCTGACAGAGAGGTTGCCGCAGAGCGTTCGCTGCTTGTTTCCAGCGCATCTGCGCCGGATTTGCAGGGAGTGAATGAAGTGAAGAAGCGGAGAGGCTTGAGATGCGACCTGGGTTGATATCTCCCAACTTCCCCATTTTCGGTGCTTTTTGCCCACATTTATTGGCTGCGGCTAAATTACGACCTGCCCGCACGCATGCAGCACGACGCCAGGGAATGTGGTGGATAGGTAGCGGTACTTTCCCATCGCTGGCTTTTGTTTAGCCGGGCTGTCCCGCAGCTACCCTGTATGGAGCCACCCCCGCAAAAGCCATAGGAGTGGCAGGCCCGTTACCTATCTTGCGTCTGGCGCCACAAAGTAGAAAGTACCAGTGCCGCCAGGGGGGTTGACCTGCCTGGAAACAAGCACTGAGCAGGCCCGATTGAGACGGGGAAGCTGAACATCTTTGGACGCACACCCGCAATGAAACGTGGGCAATAGGGGTGTCTGGGAACGTGGCGGGCGAACACATGTGTTAGTGAGATACCACTGTCGCCGTGCTTCTCTTCACACCCATGGAAGTACCCAACTCGCCAGCCCGCGAGGCCTGGTTTGTACTTTCAGGGGTGGGCCTGGTTTGTTCGCATTTGCTGTGGACTCTGGCCCGACTCCAGGTGCCCTCTCCACTATTACGCCGGCCAAACCGCCGGGAGGCAGGTGGCCCACCCCATGAACCATCACCACCTCCAGAGACAAACCCGCAAGCCCGCGAATGCTCGCCATTCACGCCTCTTAGTCCCATCTTCAATCAGGCCGCAAACCGCACGCCAAACGTTGCACACACTGGCCCGCTCAGCTGTATCACTATCGATTACCTACTCGCTCCTTTCCGGCCGTTCTGATTCACCGTCGATTTTTTGTATTTGGTTGCTTTTGGCCTCGGCGAGGAAGACCCCCGCACCGTCCTTTGCCCAGGCTATCTCGGTGCCTCTGGGCCTTCGGCGCGTGTCGGGCAAACGCCTTCGCTCCCCCCACCCTTCCAAAACAGGCCTCTGATCCATCCCATCCATCTCTCTCCGTCCCGTCCTGTCTGGCTTTTCCTCCTATCGCCGCGACTTTCTTGATCGATCTTACGAACAGCATGCGCTTCACCACTCGCATCTCCTCACCACCGACGAGCTGACGACGACACCTTCGCCCTTTTTTAGCTTTTGCATGCTGCACTCGTCCCGACGCGACCGTCCTCCCGATTGCTCGCATCCGGCGGACCGACTGCGCCATTGACTAACTTTCGGGTTCTGGCATCGCCAACAACGGAAGACCGCCGGCGCTATTGTCGCCTCTCTGTCGGCAGGCGCAGATACTCGACGCACATTTCGCTCTCGCTGCGAAATCATTCCGTCGACTCGATTGCCCGCCATTTCAACCCACCGTCATCATCCGATAAGGGGGAGTTCACACTTATCTCGGTCGGGTTTTATCGCAAAAGGATCGCCGCATTCTCTTCCAACCTGCCTGGCCTCGGGGTCGGACCTGCGAGGCCGCAACCAGCGGGGGCTTCAGGGCCCGCCCTCACTTCTCGCCATCACACTAGTCTTTGCCTCTCCAGCGCAAATGGTCCACAATGTTTGAGCTGCGACATCTTTGCGTCGTTGATACTCTCGCCTCAACCGTCTCTTCGGCACAATTCCGGTAGAGACAAGAAGACTGCGTCTATTTCGACCTAAGTTTTCCGGCGCCACCGCCGGCAAGCAGTCAAAAGGCATGGACCATCTTCATATGACCGAGTTCGGCTCGGATCGATACCTCGAGAAGATCAACCAATCCCAAGCAAATGCGACAACACCAGCGACCACTGCCGAAATCGCACAGTCGCAATCGCCATTTATCTTACCCATACGAGGGTACAACCCGGAGTCGGAGGACTTGGCTGTGAAGACAAATGAATCAAAGCGTCCGGAGAAGAAGAGTTTCCTCGGGTTTCGCTCTAAGTTTCATTCCAAGGGTCCATCCACGACACAAAGCACCGAGCTCGTTTACCGTCGACCATCGTTAGCCGAATCGACTGCTAAGCAGAGGTGAGCCTACAAAATCATGAGCGGTTTTGGCAGCGAGGGCTAATTCAACGTCCTCTAGCATTCCTTTCGATGTCCTCTTCCAGTGTCTTCCTAATGAATTACAGGTGGAGATCATCGCCTCACTTCCGCTCTCCGACGTTCTCAATCTGCGACTGGCATCGAGGTCGTTACACGCTCTGGTTTCATTCAACGAAACGCCTATTTCGCGCTACCACCTGGACCACCACATTCCCGCCTATGCCAAACGACTCTATCCGATCCCCGAGGGTGCTGCGCTGAATTTTCATTATCTTTGCGGCTTGTGGCATAGACTCCATGTTGCAGCTAAACTCTCGTATCTGATGTGTGAATGGATGACCAAGGAACTTTTTCTCCGAACCACAGAGGAAAAAAAGAGAGAGTTCGCACCACAAAAGGAACGCATGAGACGACGCCTCATCCCCGTTCTATTCACAGTCTTCCATTTTTTCGAGACATATCGGAAACTTCACACCAAGTTTGTCGCCGAAAGCGGTGGCCACGGTTTGCGACAAGAACCATACACGGTTAACCCCATCGAAACCGAAATCATGAACATGTACGATGATAGGACTTTGCTGCGGGTACACGAAGCCTTTCCCCTTGTCCTATCCTCGTTTTGCAGACGCCTCCGACCCCCCACTTATGTCGGCCGAGTCGAACGGTCGCTCAGGGGTTATTTACGGGAAAAGCCGCCGGATGAGGTTCACGTTGCGATTCTTTGTGTAGGTGGCCTAAGGGAAGTAGAGAGGATATGGGAAGTAAAGGGTTACAACACACGACGAGCTGCTGTAGATCACTGGTATAGCTCAATAACACGAGAGACGGTGGTGGAGCCGGAGCCGGAACCGAAGAAGCGACGCGGCATGCTGGGACTGAAGCGCAAGAAGTCCTCTCTCGCCCTGGGAAAACCGTTGGGCAGCGATTCCGTCAAGACAAGCGATACGAATATTCGAAATGGGGAATGGGCGCAAAATTTTGTGTTCAACACAAGTCTTTCAGCGGGGATGCCCATGGGATCTTTGCCAAAGGAGCAACTCCGGATGCTTCTTCCGGATCTTCCTGTGCTGCAAAAGATTTGGACAGAGACTGCAGAAAAAATGATACTGGATCGGGGGATCGTCGAGCGACCATCAGACATCCGACGCAACGCGCAAATACTTACCGATCTCATTCGGGAGGATGGTGTCGAGGAGGAGGATCAGTGGTGGTATGGGACCATCGCCCCGGAATCTGTGCGACCCAATTTAGACGCGATTGAAGAAGACGCCCTCGAATGAACACACGACAACACCACCTTTGCGGATCATCCGCCACATTTGATACCACATTGCCCCAAAGCTTAGCAACATCATGGAAAGATGTGCCGGTGATGGGAGCGACTTAATTTTGTTTTGTCCGATTGAAATTTTCTCAAAGGCATTTACAGGCGTTCCATTCCCTTTGTCAAAACCACGGCCAAGTTCTGTGTGGGGGTGTACCGGAGCACTATTTTTATTTGGTTTATCACGGTTGCCTCAGAGGTGGCACCATGTATCCATTGGTCTGAAGACTTTCCATCTTTATACCTGTGTACTTCAAGCCTTCAGCATGATATACCCTGCATGAAGCCGATCTGGTTGCGCAGAAGCAGTGCGATCAGTCTCGCAAATAAGACTTGGTTAAATCATTCACGTTGGTCAACGAACCGTGTGATATGGGATTGTTTTGCTGCTGTATGCTTCAGTTGTGCCACATGAATACAACATAAATCCACAAGGCCGATGCTCTTGTAGTATGTTACAAAGTTGTTGAATTAGATTGCAGTGATCGAGCTACAAGCAAGACCCCTAAACCCCGAATAAGCAAACGCCATGCAGCGCCATGTTACCGGCCCCGTACCTTGATTGCGCATTGTCACAACGCCCCGAACCCGCCAAACCAGTATCTATCTCATAATCGTCACAATACATGACCATTATCGGTAATTCGTTCAAGTCCAAACCCTTCCAAACCCGAGTAATAAAAACGGTTGACGTCTACCTATCTCCGTCCCACTGAATAAAATCTCTCGTTTCCCCCAAGGTTTGAAGAATCAAAGTTCGCTAGCGTACCCGCTGTGAATCCGGTACCTGGGTTTGATGTAGCTCTGGCGTTGGCGTTGGCGGAGGTTACGCCGTAGCTCGTATTGTTCATACCCAACGCGCCTTGGTTACCAGATGAATCTATAGCACTGGCATCAAACAACCCCAGAAACGACTGCACTCCGGCCATGCCTTGCATACCCTGACCAACAGCATGTGTGTTGTTAGCTGACCGCTGTTGTGTGACGCTGGGGTTCGGCGCAAATGATGGCGAGTGGTGTGATATTCCATTACCAGTATTGCTAGTACGATATGTTGCAGTGGTAGTTGGGGTGCCAGACTGACTGCGTTGTGAAGCATACTGAGTAGCGTTTAGACTGGTGCCTGAGCTGCGATAGTCGTTATCCGTCGAGCCAAACGTGTTGGTCGTCGGCGAGCTGAACTGCGGAGAATGCTGAGCAACATATGAAGACGTGCTAGCAGAGCTTGTGGCTAACTGCTGTTGGTAGCGCTGTTGAGATGCAAGCTGTTGCTGACCGCCGGGATACTGTTGGCTAGTTGGGAACGAACGCTGTGTATTTGAAGAGTACTGCTGAACCTGAGCTGCCTGTGCTGCGGCTTGCGCAACGTGCTGTTGCGCTGTAAACTGTGTCTGCTGTCCCTGATTCTGCTGAGATCCATAATTTTGATGTTGCTGACCGTATTGTGCATTCGCGGCGCGATACTGGGAATAAGGGCTTTGCGTAGTCCGTGTCTGTTGCTGAGCACCCATGGGGCTTATATTTTGCGACTTCATCGTTTGTGGAGGCTGTGGATTGGGGGACCTAATTTGGACGGCAGAGACTGGCTGTTGTTGATTCTGCTGCTGTTGTTGCTGTTGCTGCTGCTGCTGCTGCTGCTGCTGTTGTTGTTGTTGTTGTTGCTGCTGTTGTTGTTGTTGTTGCTGATGTTGACGGTGTGTTGACATAAGTCGTCCTGGGACCATCCGGCTCTGTGCGTGTGCTGATGGTGGCTCCGTGTCATTTTGTTGCTCTAGCTGAGCTTGAAGTTGTGCTTCATAATTCTCCATTGTGGGAGACTGGACTTCAAAGTGACCATGCTCGGGGGAGTGAATGGACGGTATCGTCGTTTCCGCGGAGACAGGTGCTGGTTCTTGGATTGGTTCAGATGCTTCGATGATTGTTGGTGTTGGGGCGATGGGCGGATTTGGCATTGGAGTCGATCTCGAATTTGGAAGGGTAACCGGAGAGAGGATGCTCGTTGTCAAAGGCGAAGAGGTTCCTGCAGTAGCGTTCGCTAATTGCTGATAGCTATGCTTTCTGAGTGGTATCTTGGGTTCCTTGGCCTTCCGCTGACGTTTGGCAGGAGGTGCACCGACTATTCCAGCTGGCCCCTGAGGCTTGGAGGCTGGAGCATTTGCTACACGTTCTTGTGGCGGTAACAGATCTCGCACATTGCCTCCACTATGTGTACCTTGCAGGAGAACTTCGGCATCTTTCCCACCCTTCCGTTTCCGTTTCTGACCTGGGGCTCCTGGGGGTCTGGAGTGCCCTGGGTTGGTGGCTGGGCTTATTGGCGGAGCCAGCCCCTGCGAGGGTTGTTGGAATTGCACGACTTGGTGCGATTGTTGTGCTGACGGTGTGGGTGCTGGGGTAGGTTTGTTCTGCAATGTAGTAGTGATATTCTTTGACCCCGACCCGCCCGTTCCACCCCCAGGAGTTTCGGGAATCCGTCCAGCCGTCGACGAGTGGTTTCCTGAGCCGACCCCCCTGTTTACTGCTTTCGTTGTAGACTCCGGCACCGCCGAGTTTACTGCCGTAAACGAGTGATTTGCCGTTCTACCTTGTTGGCTGAGCGCCTGCGGCGACTGGGAAACAGCCGGGGCATTGGAGCTGCCCCCAGTTTGTGAGATAGCTAGCTGAACAGGATCCGGGACGCCAGAGGAGGCAGAGATGGCATCCTTTGGGCGGTTCTTGGAGCCTTTTGGGCGGCCGCGTTTTTTTGCGCTAGCCGCGACATCGGGAGCAACGTCGTTGCTCACTGTCCCTCCTGGCAACGCAGTCCGGACCGAAGTACCGAGTTGCGAGGAAGCAGACTGGGAGAGTACGGGTTGAGCATGCGAGGGGGAGGTATGGCGAGGGCTTGCCGCGTGTGCGAGGAGCATCACGTTGGCGTCGACATCATCGGATACATCCATGGGGCCATCCTCCACATCGACCCAGCTTTCATCAGCGGCAATGGATTGCGACTGGCTCGCCCCTGTCGCAGTCTTGGTGGGACCCTTCTTCACGCCTTTATCCTTCCGGGCCTTGGTCGCCTTGCTGCCCTTTGGCCGGCCTCGCCGTCGCTTAACCGCTTCAGAGGCATCCAGCTGCCCCGCAGGGCCTAGATTCGGCTGATCGGAGTTGCCTCCCAGCTTTGGAAAGATCTCTGATATCCAGCCGACGAAAAGACTACCTGAGCCATTCGCTTCTGCGCTCTGAGGAAATATGCCATCCGTGGGAGGAGGCGCCCCAGGTATACCGCCAAAGAAGGCCAGGGCTTTGCAAATCTGATCAACGACAAGCACAGGGTGAAGGCTTCGGAGCAAGGTTAGCAAGCGTGCTTGCTCGGACTTTGTCTCCTCAGCACCGAGGGGCGCGCGACGGCTGGCCAGAGTGGATGCCGGCGCCGGCGCCGGCGTCGTGGCCGAAATGACAGGTTTGGCGGCCATTTCGTCTGGAATATGGATGAACCTGCTTCGTCTAAGCGAGATATACCCGTTCTCATACGCACGCTTCGCAGCAAGCTCCGTACTCTCACTTGTACGTTTTGCCTGCGCGTCGCGCTCGGTCGCCTCGCTCCTCCCGGCCACTTCTAAATGCATGACGCTGAAGTTCCCTTTAGATCCATCCGTCTTGCCCTTGAGCTTACTTGGCACTGGGTTCCGGATACGACCATCCCGATGGGGGCCGCTTGCCGCATCTTGGAGACTTGTATTGGATGGCGCAAGAACACCGAACGCGGCCGAAGAAGCAGTCGCAAAGGTGGGAGCCTTACTTAACAGTGACTGGGCAACCGCGCCAGAACGGCCCTGAGACAGCGGGAGAGACGGTACAGGCCCCAGCTTCGGTACAGGAACTGGAGTCACCTTGGTAGAGCGGCTTGCAACGGCTGGGCCTGTATCAGGCGGCCTGATGGCCTTCGGGGCTAGAGTACAGCGTGCGGTGTCAGCGCTGTACGGCATCTTTGACAGATGAGCTGCCCGCTATAAAATCTCGACCCTCATGCCGAACTCACCTGAAGCCGTGGCCATGGGACTTCTTGCGGCCGTAAGTCGTGCCTGGGACTTGGCGATGTTGCAGGGCACCGGGGAAATCCGCGGCAGGAGCGTCTACGGAGCACGCGTGGTTTGGGAGCGAGTCGAAGTCACATATTAGAGGAGGGGGGGCGAAGGATACGATCGGGCGTTTTCACCGGAGACGCAGGGCTTTCGTCCAATATTGGTCTTTCGAACACCACGACGCGGCGATTCGCGGTGAAGCGGTGATTGCGACTAAGAGGCAGCACGCTGTCCGGAAGCGTTAGATCGTTAGGCTCGTAAGATGGAGGGCGTGTTTTGGACGGCTGGGTGCGGTCAATTAATCCGATGTCGTCCACAAGACCAAGGGGAAGTTTCCAAGTCAAGGTCGAACCGTAGGTCAAACCGCAGCGGCAGTATCTTCAAGGCGACTGGCATATCCTAAATGGCGTTCGTGGGGGAGCGGGGGGCTGTAGGATTGTGTTGTGGTTGTTCCGTATTCCTCTGTTCGTCAATACAGCGTATGGTGGAGGAGCACCGGCCGGAAACAAACTCATTGGTTGGTGGGGAGTACCGCTGTGAGCTGCTGGGGTTGGCAGGCGCGATCCGCGAGTGGCCCGTGCCAAGCCAGGACCTACCAACTAGGCACGGACGAAGCTAGGTTCGTCATGGCAGGTGCCGCCGAGAGCAACGCCAAGACAATGTAGGCAATTAGAACCACCAAGCTCCCCGCCTCGAGCTCCGTCCTCTGCGTCCATTCATTACCTGATTATCCCCGTCTTTTGGTTGCAAACCACCCTCTTACAGCGCTCTCGCCCAGCCGACGTGCCCGAATCGAACATATTGAGAACACTGCCAAACGTCGCCCAGGCGCTTCCGGACATTTTGCCAGGTGCAGCTAGTCCATCTCACCCGACATCGTTGAACCATTCGGTGCGTCCGGAATAATAGTTTCTAGCATAGGTGAGCCCGAACTCGCCTCTCCTCGCCCGATTAGCTTGTTGACGTACGAGGGAAGGGTACCTACCGCAACCAACACTTTCGCACGAGATCCATCCTCCCAGCCGCTCATCCTTTAAGCCCCGCATCATCTGTTCGCAATGCCGACAACCCAGTACATCCTAGTGTCACTACCACTCCGAATATTCGACGATGATCCCATCCCCTCGCTGGTTGCCACTGTTGGTCGAGAAAATGGCGATATCCTCCCCTTCGCCATCCCGTCGTTCAAAATCGGCACCCTCGATGCCCTCGTACAGCATGCCGATGACTTGACAAAGCTGAACGCTGGATGCGAAACTGTTGTTTCCAAGGTCTCGGATTCTTTGAAGGCTATTCTAGACGGAGATGAGGAAAAAGCATCACAACAGAAGATGGTCAACGACAGTATGGACTGAACCATTGGCACGCCCCAGTTTTGTCTTCTAACCAAGTCCTACAGAGCCGACAGATCACTATCTCCGTTCCTTCCAATGGAATAAAGTCCGTTACCGTGCCGACCGACCTCTCGGAGAATTGATAGAGAATCTCCAGAAAGAGCTCCAGAACATCGACAACGATGTCAAGGCAAAGTTCAGCCAGTATAATGCAGTCAAGACTAACCTTGCTACATTGCAACGCAAGCAGACGTAAGCCTTGCCCTCTCCTCGAGAAACGACTTTGAACCAAACCTGATTCGTCGTAGGGGAAATCTAGCGACAAAATCCCTCACCCCTATCGTTGACCCCAACCTGCTTGTTCAGGATTCCGAGTATCTAGAGACACACCTGGTTGCTGTTCCCACGAATGCTCGGAAGGACTTTCTCCGGAGCTATGAGACGATTGCGCCGATGGTCGTTCCTCGGTCTTCTATTCAAGTGGCCCAAGACGACGAATTCACGCTATTTGCTGTGACGACATTTAAGAAAACCGGTGCCGAGTTTCTTCAGAAGTGCCGCGAGCAGAAGTGGACCCCCCGGCAGTACAAATACGTGGAAGGCGGTAAAGAGGAGGAACAACGGGAGCTTGAACGCGTCGCCAGGGAGGAGAAGAAGATATGGGGTGAGGCGCTACGGCTAGGAGGAACGGGTTGGAGCGAGAGTGTCATGATTTGGACACACGCCATGGCCCTTCGCGTATTTGTCGAGACAGTGCTGAGGTATGGTTTACCGCTGGAGTTTGTCTGTACGCTTGTCAAGGTAAGGTTGAACGTCGAATCCCCTCTGAAGCATTTGACTTACAGGTGATACATAGACCACGCCAAAGCAGGCCAAAAAAGTGAAGGCTGGCTTGGACTCGGCGTATTCGTACCTGGGTGGTAACGCCTTTGGGAGGGACAAACGTGGACGTGTCACCAAGGACGACGCATCGTTGACATCGGAGATGGCCGCAGCAGGCTTGAGCAGTGCCGAAGGGAGCGAATACACGCCATACGTGTACTACGAGTTTGAATTCCCATGAAATGGCTGGTCAACTTGACCAGAAACGCGGAGCAGGCTAAATATGCACAGCCCTAACACTATCATATGCCGTATCCTTCTCCCTTGTGCCTTGAGTTGAAAAGAAGCGTGTAAGAGTAACACTTCATCCCTCCGTCAACCTCAACATAGTGCGTCTCAGACTAAAACAGTGGTGTCCAAGATCTTGTCCCGTTCATCTGTTTTCCTTGGTCTGGCTGATGTGGCCTTTCTCAGCCAGATAGTTCACGATCTTTGTGACACACTCTTCGACGCTCAGTTGATCCGTCCGAATGGTGATTTCGGGCGACTCGGGAGCCTCGTATGGCGCCGAAATGCCAGTGAAGTCCTTGATCTCGCCTGCACGAGCCTTCTTGTACAGGCCTTTGGGGTCTCTCTTTTCAGCCTCCTCCAGAGGGATGTCAACGAAGACCTCGATGAAGGGGAGAGTGTCATCGCCGGACTGCGAGGCAGCCGCATGCAGATCCCGGGCAATCTGCCTGTCAGCTCGATAGGGCGAGATGAAGGATGTCAGGGCGATGGTCGCTGAATCGGCGAAAAGCCTTGCAACCTAGGAGGGCCATCAGCGTCGACCCATTGGCTGGCAAGGGGGGAAGGTTACGAAAAACGTGCCGAGACGAGACATATTGGGTACCTACCTCTGCGATACGGCGGATATTCTCGTTCCGGTCCTTTTCGGAAAATCCGAGGTCCTTGTTCAAGCCAAAGCGCACATTGTCGCCGTCCAGCCGGTAGGCTGCGAGCCCAATATGAAGCAAGTGCTGCTCGAGTGCTGTTGCAACTGTCGACTTGCCTGAGGCTGACAGCCCAGTGAACCAAATAGTGAGGCCCCGCTGCCCTCGAAGTTCATTGCGCTCGTGTCTTGAGAGCGAGGGATGCCAAGTGATGTTGCTGTTCGCTACTAGTTAGTGAATAGCTTTTGGGTAGCAAGAAGCTCTGGCTGCTGCCGAGCTACCGCGAACTCATGCCCTTGTTCTTGTCCCAAGAGCCCGGAACCGCGATATTTCGCCAGCTGCAAAACTGACATTGGGGAAGGAGTACAAACGCACGTTGCCATTGTGTTTTCCAGCTAATGTGAGCAGCAGCAACCTCACGTGTTTGGTGTGAATGGTGACCTCTCAGTTGGCAAACTGTGGTGTTGGGGTGTGGGGGTATTATTATGGTTGAAACAGCGGGGCAGCAGCGATGCCGGCGCTTGGTAAAAGAACTGGGAGATTGTGAGAATCCGCACTCGCCTTTTCGGATCGAACTGACTCAAATATGTACACATCTCCCTCGTCTCTACCCTTCCTCCACCCCGCAACAATGAATAGAATTTGTGATGGCGCCATTTCTCAGGGAGTTTCTTACCCTGCGGCATTATGTACAATACCCCTCCTTGGGCCCACAATTGCGTCATCTGCGCAGCGCCGAGGGTGAGGACCCAGTCCAACCCCACGGCTAGCGTGAATGTCTTCCAGACGCCGGCAACGCTGCCTGCTATGCTCTAAATCTGTAATGGGGTATGCAGAGTCGTAGGAGATGACACAGGGGTTTGTCTCCACGGCACTAGAAAAGAACTCCCATAACGGTCAAGGGGGTCGTTACCAGGATCGGCCTGACCGGGAATGTTAAGTCACGGGGTACACCTTCGCCATGACCTAGACAGAGGCAGCTAGTTAGCATATATGCAGACATGAGGTGGGGGTCTACGATATAAAAGCTGGCCACCTGGCCTACGTACCGATGCCTGGCGAGGCGCTGTGCTATATGTCAGCGACAATTCTCCATTTTTGAGGTACCTGGGACTCACAGATGTAAAGGGCGCTCGCGGTAGCCAACACGACGGGCTCCTGTTCCTTTTCCGTAGGAAGGGTTTCGATGTGGCCTTCGACCCAGGCTTTTCGCCCTTCCACCTTGGTGGTCGTAGCGCGCAACACTAAGTACTGATCGGCGGTGGCCGGTGCCTTGTAGTTGATCTCCAGCTTGGCCGTCATGCCAATATTGAATGGCAGGACCGGGAAGCAGCACCTGGCAAGGCCCTCATCAAGCATCGTCGCCAAATAGCCGCCGTGGATGATGCCCTGGTGGCCGCAGAGATCGGTGCCCACGTGGCTGATCTGGACGAAACTCTTGCCGCTCTTTTCGGACCAGCTGAAAGGGGGCACTGCCACCTTCCCCGGCCCGATGAGTGTGCCGCCCGTCAAGTTGTGCTTTCGCCACGCCGGCGGGATCTTCATGTGCGGCCGCGACTCGACCAAGTCGGAGTTGGCCCGCAGTGATAGGGCAAGCGGGTGCGAGTTGATGAAGATCTCCTTTGCTTGCGCATCGTCGTCCAAGGGGGTGAAGAGACAGAGCGTGTCGGCATCGCTTGGCGGCGACAGGATAGCTGCTGTCGCCTCGTATGCCGGCGCCATCGCCATGATCAGGCCAAGGGACGCGAAAAGGAGGAAGCGGCCCGTCAAGGAGGCAGACCGGCGAAAGAATGATGGCTGCACGAGGTGCGCGGGTGCGGCGCCAAGGTTCGTAGCTGGCGCGGACAGGGAAAGGTCAGCAATCAGGAGCAGCAAGCAGAGTCTTTCGGGGGATGGGTGAGGCAGTCGGTGCAAAAATACCAGCTGAAGAAGAGAGAGCGCGCAGTGATGGCCCTAGCACGGCTCGGGAAACCTGAACGATCGGACGACTAGGGAAAAGGCGGCGACGGGAGACCGAGAGAGCAAGTCGACAAGACATTTCTCGGGATTCTAGAAAGATCCTCAGCCGGACGGGCCAAAGCAATCGCCCCGACACGAAAGCTGAGGGGCGAGATGAAGTGGATCCCTGGGTCTTGACTTATAATGTCAGAAACTTCCTTGTCAGAGGTTGGGTGGATGGGGGGACCTTTGCGCGAGACGCATTACGGACGTACTGACTGGGTCCAAAATATCTACAACTCGAGACCCGAAGGGGTTGACGGTGAGCGTGGCCCTCGTATTCCACACAATACGGCGGTCTTCACACTCACGGCTCCTGGAAGCAGCCGTAGGAGCACAATCCAGGGCGCTGCGTTCAGAGTTCGATGTGGGCTTTCTGGCACGCTCCCCTGAAAGAGGCAGTTAGCCCAGGTCGCCAGCAGGTTCACATTCGACCCGGCATCATTCTTGTCCATCCTTGTCGCACCACTTGAGCCTCGGCCTTGGCGGACCTTGGTCAAGGTCACGTGGAAGTTCAGCCTAGCAGCTACCAACTTCGGGGTGCTTATGTAACTCGTATCATCTGACTTGAGCCGTTCCAAGTTCTTTGGCACAACGGGACCCGCAAGACGATGGAATAGCGAAGGGGCAGTGAGGTAATCATTCGTAAAGTATATTCGGTAGATTAATGCGTGCGCCCGAGCCAGCACAGACAAACTATCGCAAGGCAGGAGAGAGCAGACGATCAACATGACACGGCAAACCTGTTTCGGTGTCAAGGGTGCGTGTACGTCACAATGGGTGGGCACATAACCAGACAGGAGGCGCGCGGAATCCTACCCTCTCCTTCTTGCACTCCGCAACCTCCAAACCACACCAAAGTAGTAACAATCAGGATCCAAGCGACCTGCAAGAAAGCAATCGATGGCCACCGCAGATACAGTAAACCTGGGTCCTCCCCATGCGCCGAAGGAGGAGTCTATCAACGTCTTCAATGAGATCCAGCATGAATTGAAGAAGCAGCTCATTCACATACGGCACCAGCACGACAGTCCGTTTGATTGCCCAAGTTGACAAACGAAATGTGTAATGCTCACATTAGCTGCAGAACACGAGCCCGAATACTTTCAAGCCGTGAGGTAGGCAGTGATCCCTCGCTCACTTGCCCCAAAGCTCTCAAATCTCTGACCGAGATGTCGCGCAGCCATCTCAGCGACTCGGAGCTCGCATCGTTCAGTGCCGATGACTTGCGCGAAGTTCGAGTCGCCGTTACCGCTTACGGCATCATCCTCTTCGGCCGCATCCGGCTCCCGCCCGTGCCTGATGCCTATATACACTTCAGAGCCTTCACCACCGGGCCAGACTCGGAGGCATCGTTTCACAGTATCCACACAGAAGATAAGGAAGACTCTGGGGGCGGCCACACATTTCGGGCCATTTTCACCGACACTGATCCGCTCGAGTGGTTTGATACTTGAGCTACTGGCTTAGCAAGGAGGCCCCATCTCCTTTCGAAGGCAATTGGTTGGCAGGCGGCTGAGGATATTTCGTGGATAGCAACAGGCAAGGTAGCTGGTACAACGGCTTGAATTGCAGCTACATGTCTACCTAACTTTGCTCAGACGGAAGCATGTCCTCCTCTTGAACCTGGGCTCCGTATGACGTACAACAGTTGCAACACGCAAGGGAACAGCGGACAACACTCATGACAAACACCTCAAAGCCCCATGCCGTCATCCTCTTCGGCCGCCAGCATCTCCGCGTAGTCGTCAGCTGAAGCAAACATCGGGAGGCTTCTCATCTCCTGCCGTGTCATCCTTTTCTTGCGCTCCCCGTCCGCCGCAGCGGCTTCGTCCTCTTCCTCTCCGGATTCAGACACATCATCCCCCTCGGAATCTTCGAATATGCCCTCGAAGCCACCGGAACCATCCGAGCCCATATCGGACAGCTCCCCCGCGTCAGTCCCGGGGGCGCCTGACTCTTCATCCGAATCCATGTAGCCATCCATGTCCACATCCGATCCGTCCGATCCGTCATCACCTTCCACTTCAGGTCGTGAGTTGACGAGTGCCTCCCAGATCTCGTCCTCTCCTTCATCATCAGAGCCAATGTCGGCCTTGGGACCCTTCTTAGCTTTAGAAGCCTCGGTGGGCTTACCAATTCTTGCAAAATACTCGTGGAAGAACGTGTCCTCGGCAGAAACGTCCTCTGCCTTGAGATTCCAGAACGAAGCCGAGTTGACCACTTGCTTTCGTGTGCCAGCCTTGCTGGAAACCAGGAGATGCGATGCACTGCCAGAGGCGATAATAGGCTGCATGATCGAGCTTCCCCGTTTGGCATCACTGGCCTTGGGGTTACGATAGACAAATTTGTCCAGGAAGTGCATCAGCGTGTGGTTTGCCAAGTCTGGCTTAGGCAGTGATTTCTGCCGATTCAGCAGGTTTGCAGCGAAGACGTTGACAGATGGGTGGAAGTGGGAAAGAAAAGGAACCTATGAAGTGACCCTATTAGCACCTCACATCTGAAAGGTCTTGCTGGTTGACTTACGATCTCCCATAGGCAGCTTCGGTGAGCATTGCTATGCTCGGGGTCTCGCTTCCGACCATCGTACGCAGTTGCTTGCGTGGTTGATGTGGTTTCCACTCCTTCCTGCGACAGACCCACGCGCGGATCTGCATCTCCAGTGACATCCTGATACGCTTCATCCTCATCCCCATTGTCTTCGGGAACGTCAAACAGAGCGTGTAGGTCGGGGAAGATGCTCTCCAGCTCTGCGATCAAAAAAAGTATGCCACAGGCGAATGATGGTTGGTGTAGCGACAATACCTGGACTAAGCGTTTCACAAAGGCCTTGACCCGCCGGACATCCACGTCATTCTTCATCGCTCTGAAAAGCAGGTTGAGGTACAAAGCTTGCTTGGACGAGGTGACAAGCCTGGGGTCTAGCAACGACTCATATAGAGTTCGGTAAAATCTCTCAACAGCAAGGTGCTTCGTCGTAGCAAGCTGTTGAATGAGCATTAACGCCTGGACACTTGTGTTGAAGTTAGAAGAATGAGTTATCCTGAACAGAGTATCGAGGTGTTTCTCAAGGGTAGAGTCATCCGTAGCAGTGAACGGGATTGCTCGGTTGACACCAGTAAGTAGGGATGAAACTAGTTTTTGTGTCGTTTCCTCCTCCTGATCAGGCTTGCTGGAGTCCTGTGGTTTACTTCTCGCCCTCCGCTTGTGGCTCCCGCCACCAGCCGGCTTTTTGGCATTATCAGTAGCATCAAGGCTTCCCAACTGGCCAGTTTTCAGCAGTGCTAAAAAGATGTCGAAATATATGCGTAGCAAATTGTCGGCAATGGCTGGCTCCTTGGTACTCAGAATTGTTTGATTCAGAGTGTTGATTGCGTAGTACTTCGCCCGAAGCGACTGTCCAGGCTTCAGGAGCACCTCCTGTTCCACGGCAGTTATCACAACCACTTTCATCCCTGGATGGACATTGAGCAGCTGCAGAATGAGGTACGACGCTCTCGATGCAATCTTGCGCTCTCGATCACCCAGCTTGTTGACCAAAAGCCGCAGTAGGTTGGCTTCCTGCTCTGGCTTGCTGCGAAGTAGGCCGTATACAAAATCTAGAGCTCGTGACCGTGAATATTCGATTTCGTCGGAGCACCAAACCTCAAGAAGCTGAATGATTCGGAAAAAGGTGCTCTTCAGCCAGTCCTCGTAAGCCCACATCATCAGATGGGGTCTTCTCAAATTTCCTGGCAACTGCTGCCCGTGGTTCCAGACTCCGGCTTTGCTCTGGAGTACAGAAGCCAACAAGGCGGGTTGGGCCTCAAAGGGGCGGAGACGACGATCGCTAGGGAGGATCGCACCGTTGCCTAGCAAATCCACGAGCGCTCCCAGAGCAGCAATTGCTTGTCCACGGCTCTTCTTCGCCGCTAGGTTGATAAGACTCTCAAAGGCCTTGCGGTTGTGGAGAGGAGACTCCTGAATCGAGAGGGTTAGAGCAGAGACCTTGTCCGAGAATGTGCCGGACGCCATGATTGTAGACATGAACTTCTGAGTCGACCGAGATGATTGCAGAGTGGCGTAGGTTGAAGCATCTTGCTCCAAAAGTTCTTCCGCAAATGTTTTCAGGTTAGTGATGGAAGGTAAACGCGACCCGGCGCTGTCGTTGGAAACCGGCAAGGGTAGGTCATCTGTATTGACAGAGTACCAATCGGGCCTCAGCTCGTAAACCTAGTCAATGTTAGAAATAGTTGCCCACGTCGGGACTATCGGTCCCATGGACTCAAACCACTGACCAGCTTCCCGGATAACTTTGACTGTCGGGTTTCAGATGGCGCCGGAGCTGAAGCCGTCGACCCCTCCGCCTCCCGAACTTGCTGCTTCTTTTTTGCACTCTCGATAGATTTCTCTGCGGGTTTCTCGGTAGGCTTCTTGAAGGGGGTTTCATCGACGTCTTCAGAGGCGTCAGTGTCAACGTCATCGTCATCCGGCAGGTGTTGGAAACCCAGGGTTGTTGCAAACTTGGCGAGCTCTCGCTGCAGCGACTCGTCAAAGGCAATGGCCGAGGGGAGTTTTAAGTCGGGGGCTTTGGACTCGGGGGCTTTGTCATCCTCGTTGCCGGAATCCACGTTGGCCACGAGGTTGTAGTCGTCTTCGTCCCCCCCCAGCGCCAGAATTTCTTTCAGAAGAATATTGTCGGCCGTGTCCCCATCCTGCTCCTGCCGCTGCTTTGTAGGTCCCAGTCGGTCCTGACGCTTCTTCGCACCATCGCTGTCGTCGGCATCTTGGAGTCTCTTTCGCTTCGTCTGCAGCGCGCCCTCGGCCTGGGAAGCGAGAGTAGTGTCGAGCCGGGCTGTCAGTTGAGCCAACGCATTCTGGTCAAAGTTCACAGCGGCGGCGGCGGCGGCGGCCTTCTTCTGCTTCGTTCGGTTGGCGCCCATTCTGCTCGCTGATATATACAGCGGCAATCAGAACGGTTGTGGCAATCAGAACGGTTGTGGCAATCAGAACGGTTGTAGCGAAAGAAAGTTGGGTCGGCGTGGGTCAGTCGTGAAAATTCGGGACCAGACACACCGAAAACCCTGCAAGGCGCGAAAGCGGGATACCTGGGAACCTCACCCCACATGCAAGCGGTGTGTTTCCGCCACACTGGGAACTTTGGTACCTGCCAGTCAGGCACGCCTCGCGACCAGGGTCTGATTGGATTTTCTCCACATCAAAAGAGCGCGTCCAGAGACTAAACCGGAGGCGTCCCTCCAGCCTCTAACATCAGCAGTCAATGGAAATGATACTAGGCCGCGAGACAATTCGATGCAGACATTGCGACCAGCAGCCCGCCTCTCGAGGGTGTGGATGCCAAGCGGCGGCATCGCCGTGCAGGGAACAGAGGATGGCCACGCGAAGCTGATCCGCGCCGGCTACTTGCGCCAGTCGCAGGCTGGCATCTTCCACATGCTCCCACTAGGCTTGAGGGTACAGGACAAGATCGAAAAGCTTGTGGCGAGGCACATGGAGGGGGCTTTAGGTGAGTAGCTCGGCTGCACAGGGGCGGCTTCCGCAATCGCCTGCTCGTGGCAGCTCTGACGTATTCCGCTTCCCAGGAGCCTCGAGGGTCTCTTTGTCGTCCTTGTCAACCGAAGCGCTTTGGGAGAAAAGCGGCCGCCTACAGAATGTCGCATCCGAGGTGAGTCTTGGAACATGACCACCCGTGTCCTCGCCACAACATTGGGTCGCTGATCCGCCACGCCCTTCGCAGCTCTTCAGGTTCTCTGATCGCAGGGAGACGGCCTACTTGTTGGCTCCAACCCACGAGGAGGAGATCACGTCACTGGTCGCCAAAACAGTCAAGTCGTACAAGGAGCTTCCTCTCCGTCTCTATCAGATAACACGCAAGTACAGAGACGAGTTCCGCCCACGCCATGGGCTCCTCCGCGGACGAGAGTTTACCATGAAAGACCTCTACACGTTCGACAGCAGCCTAGAGTCAGCCCTCGAGACGTACGAAAAGGTCCGCGTTGCGTACTCTAACATCTTTTCCGAGATGAGGCTCCCTGTACTGGCGGCCAAGGCCAGCTCTGGCGACATGGGCGGCGACCTTAGCCACGAATATCATCTACCTGCCTCTACCGGCGACGACCGGGTTATCCACTGCGATTCATGTGACTACGTGATCAACGAGGAAATAGCTGAGACAGCGACCACCGTGGAGGTTCCCGCCGGCACGGATCTTGGTGTGTGGCGAGGGATTACAAAAGACAGGTCGAGGCTAATCAACGTTTGGTACCCCAAAAGGACGGCTCAGCCGAACAGCCAGGAGTTTCAAGAATACTCAGACGCAGACGTCAGCATCTCCACGGTCAAATCCGTGGTTTCTGATCTGGACAGCACTGTGGCGGATGCCGTTCCGCTGTGGTTGTCAGCAGTGCGGGGCTCGGCAAACACGGCAACAGAGCTGGTAAACATTTTCGATGGTCGGCTTCCCGTATCTTTAGGAGATGAGCTACGAAAGGGGGCGCTGAACGATCTGATGTGGCCGGTCCAGCTTGGGCCATCACGGCCCCGGTTGGCTGTTACTGTGACAGCAGCTTCTGGCGGGCAGCACAGCAGCGGCAAGCCCTCCAGCCTCCTTCGTATCCAGAAGGGTGACCAGTGCCCACAGTGTCCGAAGGGTACTTTAACGGTAGAAAAGGCTATAGAACTAGGGCACACCTTCCATCTTGGAACAAGGTACTCGGACCCCCTGGGAGCCAAGATATCAACCCCGTCAGCGAGCTCCGTTCCCATGCAAATGGGATGTCATGGGATCGGCATTTCACGGATCATGGGAGCAATTGCCGAGCATTTTGCTGACAAGGCGGGGCTCAACTGGCCAGTTGCCATAGCGCCCTACTCGTGTATTGTTATTCCAGCGAAGGAAGGCGACGAAGAAGATGCGCTGCGTGTTTACAACGGCGTAACAGCGTCCGCGGGAGCTGGCAGAGGCGTCGTCGATGTGATACTGGACGACAGAAATAAGTCCATGCCGTGGAAGCTCGCGGATGCTGACCTTGTTGGATTTCCGATCATCGTCGTCCTCGGTAGAGAGTGGCGAGCATCAGGCAGAGTTGAAGTACAGTGCAGGAGGCTTGGAGTAAAGGATTTAGTCTTGTTAAGCGACTTGCCTGCATGTATTGCCAAGCTTCACGTCGCGTTGTAGCGCATACTTTCCACTTTTGGGAAACTTGATATACAGTGAACACTCTTGTTTCCGCAAGGATTCCAGACCGCCCAACCGCTTGCATTTTGTGGGTGTCTTGCAGAAAAGGGGGGTCTAGAGGGCCCACTTTTCTTGATTTTCCAATAATCGGTTCTAGGCAGTAAAATTACACCAAACGCAGTATAAATGAGGCTATTTACAGGGCTAACCAGTTATCTAGAGTCTTCTGCTCACGTGAATCAACCACCACTCTTTCTCACTTGCGCTTAATTCGCTGTAAGGCCTTCACATCCTCGAAATCCATCAAATCCACCTTTTCGTTTGTAATATTAAGCAAATCCCTTACGTGGTAAATTGCCTCTTTAAGCAACATAATAGGGAGTAGGGTATTGTGACGACCCTGCAGGCCGTCACTTAAGTCTGCACGGCCCGACGTATCCCCCGCAAAAGAAACAGTGTGGAAGACAGTGCACACGGTATTGATAGACTGGGCCAGGGGTGCAAAGACCTAAAGCCCCTACGACCAGTCAGTAGTTGCTCAGTCTTGGCAAACCTGCTCACCTACTGAGCACCCTTAGAGTTATTGAGCAGGAGGTGCTTAGTGACAAAGTGTTTAGTCCCTCATTAAGTAAAACCCTACTAAGCAAAGTATAAAGCATCTTTTAGATAGTTAGTTGTTGCACAGTAGGGTTCCACAGGCCTGTAGTACAGGCCTGTTGGTTAGAGGAAGTAGAGCAGTACTGTTCCAAGCCGTACTACAGCGCTGGAATCGCTATAGGAAGCAAAAGAACGCCTGAGGTACAGAGGCAGTGCCTCTGTATATGACTGAATGAGTGGTGTGAATTGCTTGCTTATAGAAGGCTAGATACAGGAGAGGAGAGGGCCTTTGTAGGCTGTGGTCGGCTTCCAGAGCCTTCTATCTACTATACAGAATTGGAATAGTGGCCGTAGGCCACGTAAGTGCTTGTATGACTCACTGGGTTCTAGAGGGTTCGGCGCAGTGCGCCGACCCAGTGGACCCACTGGGGCTAGAAACTAACATTAGTATAAATAAACATCATCTTAACCACAATGGACGTAAGTAACTTCTAGTTCCTCATGCTAATATTTAATTATTTATTTATATCTTACTGTTTAAACCCACATTTATAGATTATAGTAATAATAATCTATAGTAATATTAAACCCTTATTTAAGAGTGTTAACTTAATAAGCCGTCTTTAGAACGCTTACCTAATCTTTAACGTCCTGTTATACGTTCTGTCTTAACCTATACTAGTCTTCTTAAAGCTTATGTTAAGTGCAGTTTATAATATAATATTAATATTACAGTTTTAAACGCTATTTATTAAACTCCTAAACACCTTTCCTCCCCTCGCTATATCTACACTACCTTCCTTAAACTCCTTAAAGGGAAATAACGACAGGGTAGGAGATAATAACGTCCCCCTGCCTAACACAGCTACCACTAGAGCCGATATAGAGGATAAAGGAAATGTGACAATCCTGCAGGCCGTCACCTGGGCCGGAGCGGCCCGACGAATCCCCCGCAGAAGGAACAGTGCAGGAGGACGGTGTGCACCGTCTAAACGCACTGGGCCAGGGGTGCAAAGACCCGAAGCCCCTACGACCAGTAAGGAAGAGCTTAGTAGTCCACAGGGACTGACAACACTAAGCACCGTTCAGTTAACTGCTTAGCTGTAACTGTATGGTGCACCACCAAGCACAACAGACTAAGCAAGGTATAAGGTACCTTTTAATTAGTTAGTATAGATAGCTATAGTTATGCCTACAACCACCATAAGGGACTTTAGTTCCTCACGCTGATATTTAATAATTCATTTATGTCTTACTATTTAAACTTACCTCTATACACTATAGTAACAGCAACCTACAGTAACATTAAACCCTTGTTTAAAAGTGTTAGCTTAATAAGCTGTCTTTAAAACACCCTTTACTTATTAGCGTCTTATTATACGTTCTGTCTTAACCTACGCTAGTCCTTTTAAGGCCTGTATTAGGTGTAGGTTATAATATGATATTAACGTTACAGTTTTAAACGCTGCTTATTAAACTCTTAGACATTACCTCTCTCCCGTTATTAATATGTCGACCTCTAGAAAAGGTAAAGAGCCTAAGGAAGTATAAGCTTAACCTTAACTCCCTACTGTCAATAAGTTAGCTGCATAACTTAAGGAGTTAAACCTTAACTAGTAAAAACTAGTTAAAAAACTTAATAAAACCTTCCTTAAAGATACTAAAAGCCGTATTAGTCTTATTAAAAAACTTTAAACCTGACTTAACGCTGTTAAGCTAAAGAATAATAACCTTAAAAACTCACAGAAGAAGCGGGTAAAGCTTCCCCTACCCTTGCGCTTTAAAAGAGACTCTACGTAGCTAGAGTCTTAAATAGCCTAGCTTTAAAACTATATTACCTATTATAGCGAATAGTTCTTCAAAGAAGAAGGAAAGGTTAAGTTCGCCAAAGCCCTGTTAGATAAAGATATAAGGAGGCCCTTAAGACTTAAGCCCTCTTTAACGATTTCGACGTTTTTATTAAGTAACTTTAGACAGAGTTTAAAGAACTAGACGCCTTAAGGTAGGCTAAATAACGCCTTATAGCCTTAAGACAGACGTCCTCAGTCCTTAAGTTCTCCATATACTTTAAGCTAAAAGCCGTTAAAACTAAGCTTAGTTAAGAAGCGTTAGTAATACTGTTTTAATAGGGGTTAAAGGAATATGTCACCGGAGACCTTTACTAAGAGGACTAACCAGATTACCTCTCGGAGCTAGTCAAGATAGCTATCAAGGCCGACAATCAGTATTATAATTACCACTATTAAAAAAACTTTTAAAAAGAACAAACCCCCTACTAATTAAGTAAGTAAAAGAAAGGGAACTAATTAACCGCGATAGGTTATTACCTTAGTCTAATAGATATTAGAATAGTGAACTGCCAGAATTAGCTTAACCGCGATAAGCTACAGCAGTAACAGCAGTAGAAGCCACTTAAGGACTTAACTTAAGTTTAGTGCTTTAACTGCGATAAAAAAGGCCACATAGCACAGTAATACCCTTCACTAAAGTAAGTTAGTTAGAAGCCTATCCCAGACAGAAAGAAACACGTTAGGTTTAATTTTAAAGACGTTTATATTAGGATAACAGGTAACGAAAAAGACTACACTTAGATAGATAAGTGTAACTTAAGAGATAAAGAAGGAGAAGAAGAACCTTAAGACGTAGTATACCCAGTCTTTAAAAGTGTTTTAAAAGAGTTAGCTATAGAGGTGTAAGCCGCTACAGACTAACTCTAAGGTAGAAACTTAGGATAATTAAAGGTATAGGTTACGGAAGACTAAGTTTAAGAAGAAATATTCCAGTCAGTTATTATAAGCCTTAAAAACCTTGCGCTGTAAGCCCAGGAATTAAGGAAGTCTAGAAAGGACCCTAACTGAGACCTACCTAAGATAGTAAAGGAAGTTAAAGAATTAGCTCTTTAGGCTACCTAAGTGGTAAAGTAAGCCCTGGAAAGCGAAAGAGAGTAATTTAAGAGAATCAAGTTAGAAAAACGAAAGTTCTTCTCTACTATACCCCTTAAAACTCTTAAACGCTTTAAATATGCTAAGTAAATCAGTACCCTTACCTTTTTAAAAGAAAGACAGCTTAGATAGCTGCCTTACACTAAGGTTAGTGTGCCTTGGACTAGTACCTTAAAGGTCCCTTAAGAAGATAAGAAACAAACACACTAGTAGAGAGTCTAGGAATTAAAGGAAAAACATTAGGAACTAATAGATGAAATAAAGGACCTATAAGTTAAAAGCCTTATTATAACGTTTAAGGATAAAGTAGTTATGATTAGGTTATAACTTCACGATAAAGTACGTTTCGTTAACTAACTTAAACATTAACTTATTAAGGAGAATTACATTGTGGAAGAATAAATTAGTTTATTATTACCTAAGTTCTAAGAAGAAGTTTAAAAGAAGCAGCGTACGTGGAAATAGGTAAACGAAGAAAAAAAGCAAGGTATTACTCTCCCTGTTCCATACTTATTAATTATAACACCCACAGTTAACGTTAACTACCCTAGCTATAAAGATATATTATAAATTAACTATGTATATGATAACTGCACTTTTAACCAACATAATAGGTATAAGGCCCTTTATAACCACTTCCTTAACGTATAAAGATAGGATTAAACTATCGTAAGAGTAAAAGTAGAGACAGCATATTATTAAGTCTCCTATACCCTAATAAAGGGGTCTAATGACAGTAGTAGATGAAAAGTTACTGTAGTTAACTAAACCCTTACCACTTACTAATAAGGAGGTTCGCTTAATAACTGCTTAGTAACGACATGTTTAATACACCTTAAAGGAAAAGTTAAAGAGTAGTAGAAATAAGCAGACTATAGATAGATTTAAGAGTAAAAGGACATTATTAAGATCCAGTTTTATAAGGTGTACCATTAACTTATCAAGAACTTCTAAAACATGGAACTATTTAAAGTTGATTAGACGTTAAAACGTAAAAACCTAGGAAGGGTTAATTACTAGGTTTATTAAAGTTACTTATTCTTCTAGAAGGAGTTAGGAAAAGGATATAAGCTTTCTAGAAGGGCTGGAAACTAGTAATTTGCTAGTTAGTAAAAACCTTAAAAAGAAAGAGAGGCATTTAAAGGTTAAGCTAAATAAGACCTTAAAGATAGGTAGTTACTATAACTTAAATGTAGAAAAAGTATAAGCATTACTCTATTAGTATCGACTTAATAGATAGAAGAGAGAGGCCATTTAAGGTAAGAGCAGTAATTAATAGCGGGAGTGCTTCTAACTTAATACATTCCTTGTTAGTTAATTAAAGGAAACTCCTTAATGAAGAGTATAAGAAGGCTATTCCTATTTGGAGAAGGAAACCTATACTAGTATAATAACAGTAAAGTCACTTACCACTCGCCACTCTTGATTAAAGTAAACAGGGATAAATAATAAGTAAACTTTAGCGTTACACTAATAGTAAGGTATAATATAATCCTAAGTCTACCTTAGTTAGAAAAGTATAATCTTACAATTAATTAAAGGAGTAGCTACCTTACCTTTAGTAAGTCCCCCAGTTATAATCACTGTTTAGGGAAAGTTAAGAAAACATTAAACCGCTTTAGAAATACACGAAGTATTTCGAAGCACACTAAACTTTTAAAACTAAACACAGTTTAAGTTAGGGTTATCAAAATAGTTAAAAGACTAAAGAGTCTACCGTATTACTTAAATAACGATTTAGAAGGTAGAAAGATATAAGAAGCTGATCTATAGATAAGCGAAGAAGTTAACTTATTTAAAGTACCCGCAGAATATAAGAGGTTTACCCTATTTTGAAAAAAGATACTGCGACTGTTAGATTACGAAATTAAGCTGAAGCTAGGAATAAAACTCTGCAGCTTTTAGCTTTACTACCTGAATTCTTAGCAGGCCGAAGCTTTAAAGGAGTACATGAATAAGAATCTGAAGAATAAATTTATTATAAAATCCCAGTCCTTAGTAAGATACTTAATACTGTTTGTTTTAAGAAAGGGAGATAGTAAATTACGTATAATTATTAATTACTAAACGTTAAACGAAGATATAATTAAGAATCGCTACTTATTATTACTTATCGTGGAAATATGAGAACGGATTATGAAGATAAACTGGTTCTTTAACCTCGATTTCCCTATAGGATTTAACTATATAAGAGTAAAGGAAGAGGATAAGCACAAAACGGCTTTCTAGACTTGTAACGGGTATTACTAGTACTGTATCATGCCGATAGGATTAATAAACACCCTTACGACTTTTTAAAGCCTTATCGACAGTATTCTCCATCCCTTCCTTAATAAGTTTATCTTTATATATTGAAATAATATTTTAATCTACTCTAAAACTTTAAAAAAAATACTGAAAACATATATGAAAGGTTTTAACAGCTCTTAAAAAAGTAAAGCTAACAGTAAACCTGGAAAAGAGCTACTTCCACATTTAGGAATTAAACTATTTAAAGTTTAAAGTAACCTTTAGAAAGCTTAAGATATAACTAAAGAGAATAAAAGCAGTTAAGGACTAACTTACTTTAAAGAATTAAAAAGAGTTATAAGCCTTTATTAGCTTTGTAAACTTTTATCGATATTTTATTAGGTACTTTATAAAGATCGTAAAGCTACTCCACGAACTTACAGGTAAAAGAAAACCGTTTAAGTAAACTGATAGATAGTAAAAAGCGTTTAAAGACCTTAAACACACTTTCATTACAACACTAGTCTTAGCCTTTCCCGATTTCTTAAAGCCCTTCTGAGTTGAAACGGACTTCTTAGAATTTATAATTAGTAAAGAACTTAGCTAAGTCCAGGACTATAGGAAACGACACTTAGTTACTTTTTTATTAAAAGGGATCTACAGCCTAATATTACACTACCTGATCCACGATAAGGAATTAATAGTAATTAGCTAGTGCTTTACTAAGTAGGTACCGTACCTAAGCGGTATAGAGGGACCAGTCTAGGTCTTTTTAAACTATAATAGCCTCTAGTACTTCTTAATAAAGGAACTTAACCCTTAATAAGTATAGTAAGTAGAGTTAATAGCCCCGTTTTACTTCCAAATCCACTATATTAAAGGAAAAGATGATAAGTTAGTTAATACTCTTAGTTAGAGACAGGACTACAAACACATCAATCTAATCCTAGCCCTTATAACTATGTTTAATAAAGTTAAGAACAGTACACTAAAGTATACACTCTAAATGTTAGATAACTAAACATTAGAATAAACTATTAACATTTATATAAACTTATAAATAAAGTATAATATCTATAAGTAATAATAGGACTTTTAAGTAAAAAGGTTAGTGGAAGGTACTTATAAACATAAGTGCCCTTTAAGAGATTTCTTAAAATATATATAAAATTATGGTAAGAAGTGTCTTATACACCTAAACTACAACGAAATTAGTTATTAGCTAAAACAGCTGTCAGAAGGCGTAAGTAATATACCCAAATTAAAAGTAAAGCTTTAATATTAAGAGAAACCATACATTTATAACTTAGACAAACAGAAAGAGTACGTCTAACAGGTTTATAAGTCCTAACTTAGAAGATATATAAGCTAAACTAAAACTCTTACTTAAGCTTAATAAGCGTACGCCTTTTTAAGAATAAAGAAGTTAGTTAAAGAAGTGGTTGATAGTTACAATATCTGCAATTAAAAGCAGAACTAACGTTATAAGCCTTATAGACTTCTTAAACTACTCCCTGTACTATAAGCACTATAGAGCTCTATCTCGCTTAACTTCGTTACTGGGATTTTAGAGTTTAGGGACCCTGTTATAAGAGTTACTCATAACTAAATCCTTATAGTGGTTAACAGATTAACGAAATGGGCTTACTTTTTACAAACCTTGAAAGATATAACAGCAGAATAACTTACTTATATCTTTAAGAGAGAGGTAGTTTTATAACACCTTTAACTAAATAATATCGTCACAAATTAAGATAGGTTAATCGTGTTAAAGTTCTAATAAAAGGTAATGTAAAGCAGGGTAGGCAAAAAATGACTTGCAAGTCATTTTTTGCCTACCCTGATGTAAAGGATAAGTGTGAAAAGTAAGCTTTTAATAGCCTTCCACCTACAGATAAATAACTAGACGGAACGAGTTAATTAGATATTTATAACGTATCTTTAGGCTTATGTTAACTTCAAATAAGATAATTAACTTAAGTTATTACTAACAGTATAGATAACTTATAATATAACGTTAGTTAAGTTAACAGGCATATTACTGTTCTTCGTAAATTATAGAAAAGAGCCTAAGCTTTATTAAACCCTGTTAACCAGCACCCCCTAAGCTGTAATCCATATAGATTAGATATAGGAACTGTATAACTACTTATCAACTAAACTTAAGTTTACACACGAACAGATAAAAAGATTTGTTAATAAACACTAAATTAAGTAACCAGTACTTAAAGAAAGACTTTATTATAATAGTGAACAAGTCGAGGAACCGACTTTTTAGGAAGGGGAGTACGTTTACCTTTTTTCACGAAACTTATATTTGAAATAGCTTAGTAAGAAGCTTAACTTTAAAAGGTACAGACTATTCCAAGTTAAGAAAAATGTTACTACCTTTAATTATAAACTAAACTTACCTGTTAACATAAAGGTACAGATTAAGGTTTTTCACGTCTTACTTCTAAAACCTGCCCTAAAGGGAGTTCCTTTAGAAAAGAAGATCGAGATTAACATTAATAAAGATAAGTACAATGTTAAAAAAGTTATAGATTTATGAAAGGGAAAAAACGCGTTTGAGTATCTTATTAAGTAGCTAAACTGCAGCTCTGAAAGTAACTTTTAAAAGCCTGTTAAAAATCTTAAGTGCCTAAACTTAATTACAGAGTTTTACTGAAAGAATCTAAACTGATTAAAACTAACGATAAGAATTAGAAATAAGATAAGATCTAATATTTAAATTACTATACTGAAGAGTAAGACCATTATAAGACTTAAAGCCCGAGAAGTAGTAGGAAACTCCTTAGTAAGTACAGGAGGACATTTATTAAGACCCCTAGCTAGAGTTATAAGGACCTTAAACCTAATAAGGACGCTAGGCATTTAAAGCCGGTAAGCTCCACATAAATCGCACACGTGGTAATATAGAAAACTAAGAAGGTGTAGACCGGTAGCTTACAGGACAACTTACCCCTTATAGCCAGAAAATTTACACTTTACCGTAGGTTTAAGAAAAGAGTTGGAAGGTAAAAAGCAATCCAGTATACCTTAAAGTCTCCTAAACTAGTTGTATAGCAGTACGTAGTAGAAAAGTGTGTCCACGAGAATAAGCACTGTCGAGAAAAGAAATCTGTAAAAGAAGAAAAAGAAAAAAATGGAAAAAGCCGCTAAAGGCCCAGGACCGGACTAATTATAGTAATTAGGCTAGGTTCTAAACCTACAGGGGAGGACTCTTATAGGAGTTAAACCTATAACCTCTTGCTAACGAAATCTCAGTATAACACACCTTAGCATGTTATACCGAGAAGCGAAACACGAACGCGCCACCACTACACTAAAAAGCCGTTTCGTTTATTAAAGGAAAGAAGCCACGAACCAGGTTAAGAAGATGTTGTAAGCTGCAGCGATCCCCTGGAGGGAAAACTAGCAAGAAAAGAGTCCCAATCCCAAGAGACCGGCTTAGCACAGACCAGGTCTACCGCTTCTACCCGTTCTTAAAAGGACAAAACCTCAGCCTTATAGGAAAACACTTTTATCGCCTTCACTTTAATAACGTGCCGTTAGGTTTTAACACGCTGTAATTTTATAAGGAAGTTATAGTGTTTAGTAACTGCTTAATTATATAAGGTGTCCAGCTCCTTTTTCTTATCCACCAAGCCCTTAATAAACTTGTTAAAGTAACCAAACGTATTACATAAAGAAGGTATATTAACGGACTGGCATTCGCCATAATTGTCAGATTATACTGCGACTCAGTATAGTAAAGACTTAGTTTAATAATAAGTGTAGGGAGACATCTGTAAGCCAAAGGCGTTAAGAGATTCTGTAAGACGAATACGACGGTCATAAGAAGCTTTTTCCTATTTCCTCTGCTTCTTACACTTCTCGACACAGTTAGAAGATATGACGAAGGATGGAAAGGAAGGAAACCAACCTAACAATTCTTTGTAGGAAAAGAATGTTAAAAAGGGGGAATTGTGTAACGATCCTGCAGGCCGTTACCTAAGCTGGAGCAGCCTGACAAATCCCCCACAGAAGGAACAGTACAGGAGGACAGTATATACTGTCTAAACGCACTAAGCTAGGGGTGTAAAGACCTGAAGCCCCTACGATTAGTAAGGAAGAGCTTAGTAGTCCACAGGGACTGATAACACTAAGCACTGTTCAGTTAACTGCTTAACCGCAACTGCATAATACACTACTAAGCATAACAGACCAAGCAAGGTATAAGGTACCTTTTAGTTAATTAGTATAGATAGTTATAGTTATACCCATAACCACCGTAAGGGACTCTAGTTCCTCACGCTAGTATTTAATGATTCATTTATATCCTACTGTTCAGACTTACCTCTGTGCACTATAGTGACAGCGACTTACAGTGACATTAAACCCCCGTCTAGGAGTGCTAGCTTAACAAGCCGTCTTCAGAACGCCCCTTACCTGTTAGCGTCCTGCCATACGTTCTGTCTTAACCCGCGCTAGTCCTCTCAAGGCCTGTGTCTAGTGCAAGTCGTAATAGGAGAACTGTCCTAGAAGGAGCTATTAGAGGCCTTTAAGATTTACAGTAAAATAATAGTTATAATCAGAGTTGGGAATAAATTAAGTTAAGTTAAGTTAAGGCAGTGACTTAAGTTAAACTTAATTTAATTGACTTGACTAGCCTTGGCACTAGTTAAGTTACGGCCGTGACTTAAGTCATTTAGTAAAAGTGTGTCTAAATATCAAAGTAATTCTTAATAATAGTAAAAGAAATAACTAATAATAATAGTATATTATTTATGCTATATAAGTGCTATAATATACTCGAAATACATAATTACTACTTAAAAATGATAGTTAGTAAACTAATATAAAGAAGAAAATAATAATAAACTGAAATATAAATATTATATAAATAAATATATTAATATAATTGCTATGGCAGAATGACAATTATAATAATTAACTGTTATTACTTAAAATAATAATATTGTTTTAATAAGAATAACAATAATTTTCTAATTAAAAAATAAAATAAATAATGAAAAATAATGAAAAATAGTAAAACCACTTCATCCTCTTCTCCGTCTTTAATTATATAAGAATTCCTATAATTTTCTTCCAATTCCTTCATCTCTTAATACTCTAACTCTTTAATAATACTGATTTCTTCACAGTTTCAGGACATAGCTTATTATGGCTTTTAGTAATAATATTTCTACAAATAGAAAAGACTCGCTCTATAGGAGCAGAAGTAGCTGGAATAGCTAAAAACCTTTAACTATAAGACTTAGGACTGGGAATCGATAGACTGCCGATTTTCAATAATCTAAAGGACTAACCTAAGAAACGTAAGTATATTAGTATTATTAACAAGAATAAGAATAATAATAATAATAGTTAATTATTATAAGATAGAATAGATACCTTTCTACTGGCCACTGGCTCTCGTAAATAGGCTGTATATTCTGTTTCTTAATCTGGTTAAACGTAGAATTCATCTTCATCATTTGATTCGTCATAGATATTTTCAGCAAGTGCATTAAGTTATTAAGGTTTAATTCTTCCTTAACATTATAAGTGTGACGACCTTGCAGGCCGCCACTTGGGCCGGCGCGGCCCGACGGATCCCCCGCAGAAAGAACAGTGCGGAGAAACAGTGCGCGCAGTGTTGTGCACTAGGCCAGGGGTGTAAAGACCCGAAACCCCTACGACCAGTCAGAAGAGTCTCTATGCGAAGACCCGTCTCTGTCAACAGAGACTCGCGGAGCCACAGAGAAGAAGGTCTCTGTAGTGCCTCTCCGTTATAAGCACAGAGACACAGCCCACAGAGACAGGTACGAAGTACCTCCTAGGTAGTTAGTATAGATAGTTATCATCGTGACCACAATAGACGTAAGGGACTCCTAGTTCCTCACGTTAATATTAAGTTATTCATTTATATCTTACTATTCAGACTTCCCTCTGTGCATTATAGTGACAACAACCTACAGTGACGGTGTACTCTCGTCTAGGAGTGCTAACTTAACAAACCGTGTTTAGATCACCTCTTAAGTTTAGCGTCTTATTATACGCTCTGTCTTATCTTATCCGGACGCCCCC
>Ga0247760_1000162_pt1 | contig 72277 bp, 47 predicted proteins | sample UWRJL171409R4_FD_179936 | JGI IMG/M metagenome (GOLD analysis project Ga0247760, IMG submission 179936) | Plant litter microbial communities from Arlington Agricultural Research Station in Wisconsin, United States - UWRJ-L171-409R-4 | ecosystem: Environmental > Terrestrial > Plant litter >... | reverse complement strand
GCCCCTCTGCAAGTGGCTGAGCCAGTCAGATCCGTTGAATAAGCGAATCTAATCTATAACGTGGACCCTGTAATAACTCGTGTTGCCACGGCAAAAGGTTCTTATGTGCCACGTTTGTTAATGTGGCGAAGGAGGCGATTGTTATGGTAAAGCATCGTAGGAGCAACATAATACTGATTAACTATAAAGAAGGTTCCACATCATCTTCTTCTTGTCTTTCAATCAGCAACCTCTTCATCTATCTTTTAATCAACAACCATGCCATATTACGACACAGCTACTCGCGCTCAGGCCTTAACACTCAAACTTATCGGCCTAACAAACAAGGAGATTGAGGAGCGTACTGGGCTTAAGCCTAGGACTGTTAGCGACCTTCTTAATCGAGCAATTAAACGGGGTCTGGATTTAAACGCGCCTCGGATTCTTGACTGCCATGTTACTGATGCCGCTAAAACTAGGTAACTAAATAAACAGGCACAATTTGAAGAGGAGGTGATTAAGAAGGTCTGTTCTAATCGTTATGGGTGTGAGTTATCATACGCTTAGATCTTGTATAAACTAGACAGCCGAATCTCACCCATAACAGTTTAGAGAATCCTTTAAAAAGCTGGCTTCAAAAAGATAAAACCAACACAAAAACCAGGCTTAACAGTAAAAATAAAAAAGGAGCGTTTAGAATGGTGTTTAGCCTATAAAGATTAGACTTTAGAGGATTGGAAACGTGTGATCTGGTCAGATAAGACCTCTATTATGTTAGGTTTTCGCCGTGGAGGTTATCGTGTTTGGAGAACATCAGAGGAACAGTTTATCAAATCATGTATTAGGGAGTGGTGGAAGGGATATTCTGAGTTTATGTTTTGGGGTTGTTTCTTATATGATTAGAAAGGACCTTGTCATATCTGGCAAAAAGAGACTGCGGCAGAAAAGGTATTATCTGTGGAGGAACTTAAAGTTTTGAATCAGGAGTTAGAGCTAATTCTGAAGGCGGAATGGGAACTTACTAACCTTATGTCACGATTACGACTCGATTGTTAAAATCCAGGCAGAAAACCAGTATAGAAGTGGACAGTAGCGAAGGGAAAGCTAACACGTGGGGGTGGGAAAGGTATCAACTAGTGGCGTTATCAGAAGGTAATTCTCCTTCTAAAACTGCTTCCTTTCACTAAAAAATGCAGCCTAGACATACTTGTTCAGGAAGACCGCGCTCCATCACACACCCACCACACTTAAGCCCAAGTCTACTCAGCTACAGGGGTTCAGAGATTACTCTGGGTACCTAATTCGCCTGATCTGAATATGATTGAGCCTACATGGATGTGGATGAAGAGGGAGACGATAAAGAAAGGCGCACCTTAGAGCAGGAAAGAAGCGGAAAAAGTCTGGCGGAAAACGTGGAAGGAGTTGCCTCAGGAGAGGATCCAGATATGGATTAAGCGAATAATGAACAATGTGTAAGAGGTTATTCGGCTTGAGGGTGGTAATGAATATAAGGAAGGCCGGTTAAAGGAGCTGAAAAGTAGGGTTTCAGTTCGAATTGTTGATAATGGCGGGGATGATGATGATGGTGACTGGGAGCCAGAGGGCTTGTTTCTGTAAATAGTGGCAAGTGGATGAGTGGTGGGGGTGGGATTGTGGCTGGAATTAGTCCCCTGTAATTACAGGGGTTAAGCCTTGAAGAGGTTAGATTGAATGAAAGGCGGTGAGCGGATTCTTTTGGTAGGAGCATCCGTACTGCGTTATACTCTATTGCGATGATCTACACCTCCGCCGGGGTAATAAACACTAGTTCGTTAGGGGACCTACTGTTACTCCCTGGTAGAGAAAGATCGAGAATCATAACAGTGGGCCCCTTGACGCGCTAGTCTTTATTCCCCCGGCGGAGGTGTACTGTTGGTCTTGGCCAACGCTCTAACAATTATTATCCCGAGGACTTGTGCGGGGCCTGATTATGTAATAATGTCGGGCCTGTCCTCACAGGTGCCCCCCCGAAAAAATGGCTCGCGCCCTCGCGAGTCGTTCAGAATAAAGAAAAGAAAACACAACAACCTTGTTCAATCCTTGTTTGAACGTTGTTCAAACTCTTCAATCAACGAAATGCCTTCTTCTCCCAACTGTTTGGCTGTCAGCCATTCATCAAATTCAGGTCCCAAGTCTTCGTATTTGATCAAATACCGGGTAACACCCGCGTTCGTTCGTTCTGTCCGAACGATTTTCCTCGCATGATCCAGCCTTCGTACTGGCCCTGCGTCTGGCAAACGCCTACCCTACTGGTCAAAAACAGCGGGTTCAAGGTGGTCAATAGATATGACGTCGTTGATCTTCCAGTTCTATGGCAGTTCCAGCCTGTACGCCAATCGGTCGATTCTTTCCGTGATCTTGAACGGACCGGCGTACTGTCCTCCGAACTTCTTCAGAACAGCCGCTTGGGGCACCATGTAGCCGTCGTGCAAGCAGAGCCAAACTCGGTCGCCAACGGAGAAGAATCGTGGCTGTTTCTTCTAATCGTTGTACCATTGGTTGGTTGTCATGGCGGCTAACGTGATCGCGTCGTGGATGCTCAGTCGATGGGCTACACGATCAAAAACTTGTTCTGGCCTTCGATCAGCCACGATGTCTGGCACGTAGTTCGGCGTGAATCCTAGAACCACTTCGTTCGGCGATGTGCCCGTGGGCGCCGTTCGGACGTTGTTCGACTCGAACTGAAGTTGCGGGATCGTCCGGAGCCATTGTGAAGGGTCTTCCAGACAGTTGATGTAATGGTGCAATGCCGACTGCATTGTTTGGATCATCTGCATTCCAGTCACATGCCCAGTGCCGCCCGAGGTCCGGGGAAAGCGTGTTTGGACTGCAGGAGTAGAGTTACCTTGGAAGTTTAACGTGGCAGCAGGCGCTCTCGATGTGAACGTTGTTCTGGGCAAGGTTGAGCCTGCGCTAGGTTAGCAGACATTTCCAGCGCGGGTCAGCCACCAGGCGGTGCAACAAACGCATCCAGAATAAGCGACTTGCTGATGATCTAGTGGAGGTGGGCAGGACAGCTTCAGTTATGACGGTGTACAATTTTTACGTCATGCCCAGGACGTTGGGTGCAGTTTACTGTCATGCCCAGGACGGAAATACCAAAACAAGTATGGTCGGCGTTCTTGCTTTGTGTTGCATCGTACCAGCTTTCCCGGTACCTGCCCTGGACGGCATGTATCATGGAGCTGTAGCGCGTGCAGCAGGCGTCATGGCACGATCTTTGAACCACTCTTCGAGCGAGGCAGATCGAGAAAATTGAGAAAGTGGCGGCTGCACAGCCGCCACTTCGTGTGCCACCAAAGTAAAAAATAGCCATAAAAAGCGCAGGTGTGCCCGGACTCGGGATAATCGCGGGACCGAGAGTGAATTGAGGTTGTGGCGAGAAGTTTCGGAATTTTTGCTGGGCTCTGCCATGACTTGTGGAGGAAGGAGGGTGAGGCTGTCGGCACTGATGGAAGAAAGTGGGCAAAGTTCTGGTGAAGCGAAAGCGCTTCACCACGAAGCCGGTACGCGTCTAGCTTCATGTCAACGACAAGCCTCTCAGTTCCCCGGGCAATCGGACTTCGGTTCGCTGCGACGATCCCGGTGATTTGAGTCTCGGTCACATCATGACGGTCTCTGCCTCTCCTCATGATTATGCCTGCATCAAAATCGCTCACTTCGCATCCCACAAGGACTTCGAGCGCGACTCCGTGGGACAGAGCATCATCTACGTCAAAGATGTCGTCGAGTGCAAGATCACGGAACACAACTCAGCACAGGACGTCAGGGACCATTTGCACAGCAACTTCGGTGCTAAACCGACCAATCTAGCGTACAAGCTATCTGTCGTGGCTCTCACTACATCGAAGGTTTCGATTGACATCCCGAGGCCTGCACTCAAAGCGCTGCGCCGCGTCAAGGATGTTCTTTTCAACCAGCTCGACACGCTCAAGAACATGAAGTACGACGACGCAGGCAAGGCCAAGCTTGTCTTGTCTTTTCCGCAAGAAGAAGATGACATACGCTGCAATCTCATTAGCGCGTTGCTGGGTCGTGAAGCCAATCTGAGAAAGGAAGGCGTCAACTACCCCAACCCTCTGGACTTCTGGTTCCAAGAAGAGAACGGTGGACGCAGAGAGACGCTCTTCCCTTCGCACGTGGGTCACAAGGACGATTTTCCAAAGCTCGCCACAAGCATGAAGGTGTCTCGGTACCTGACGCACGACCAGCAGCTCGTTCACCAGATGGTTGGCTCAACCTATGACGAGACACTACAAGTCGACGAGTACTCGAAACTGCGCACAACAGAACTCGATGCATATCTCATGCAATTCCCATATGCAGACGAGCGCCAGTTCCTCATGTTCATTAAGACGGACGAGAAGCATCCTGGCCTCCCCCGAGCTGGAGAGAGCTGCTGTGTCAGCATTGCCGGCGCCAAGGTCATCGCATTGATGGGGCCGGATGAGATCATTGACAACATCATCAAGCTCATCGAACAAGCGAGGGACGAGGGTGACCCCGTCGGTGCTGCAATTCGATTGGTTTCCCCGTACTTCAAAGAGGGACTCTCTCAGGATCTTGCCACAAAGTTCACTTCCAGGACTGAAGAGGAAGAAGCAGATGTGGACGACGAGTATGATTGGCAGGTCCGCGTTCGAAAGGAACTCGAGAAGTTGTCGAAGGAGAATGGGCTTCAGCCCCCCTTACCAGTCGACGAGGTAACACCGGCTGAGGACATGGAGACAGGTCCAGATGATGTCAATGTCACCTTCATCGCACACAGGCGGGACATTTCGGCACCGGTGTTCGGACATGAGTACCAGATGTTCATTGTCACGAAGCCGAACAAGTCGCCTTCGGATAAGAAGCCCATCCAAGTCGAGCTCCCCCTCATCCAGACAATGAAGAATGAGAGCGTTAAGGACTTCCAGACCAGGCTCTGCAACACGCCCACGGTGAACGTGTCCTTGACAAGGGTGCACTCGGACAGGACACTGAAGGCAGAAGCACTCACGATTAACTGCCTCCATCACCCGAAGTCCAGACCTCAGGAATGGCTGCCACCGAGGACTTGCTCAATGCATCCAAAGCCAAGTACACGTACCAGTTGCAGTTCGACGACTCCAAGGTAAAACCAGTCGACATCCTGGCCCGCTTGCCTGCTCTCGGTCGTTTCGCCGACGAGAAGTCTAAAGATTATGATGCTCCCGTGTTCTGTCAGGAGACTTTCAGAGCGCTCGACTCTTCAAAGAAGAAGGCATTTGGCAGGCTTTCCAAGGTGCTAGCAGGTCTAGCTTTTATCAACGGAGTCGCTGGGTCGGGCAAGTCGACGTTTTTTCAAACGATAATCCTGCTTCTCTTCTTTGCTCTCTGTGACAAGGAGGCCACGGTCAAGACTGCGATTCCCGCGGACAAGAAGGTGTTGTACGTCGTCAACAACAATTCAGCTGTCGACAACTTCGCCCAGGAAGGGATGAACAAGCAGACATCACTCCATCTCGAGCACCCCGTGCCTTTCCTCCGCCTGTACTCAATGGAGTCTGAGATTGGAACCTACATGAAGAAGACAAGCGCGCAACGGGACGACGCCCTCGCTGACTCAAACGCGGCGGCTGAATTTTGCGATTCCTTCACAGGGGAACCCTTCTTCGCCGAGCTGGCGATAGGGCAAATAGGCAAAGACATGAAGGCGGCCCAAGGGGCGACTCGTGCAGAGAAGGCCCGGCACCGAGGGATTTCCTTGGAGTCCGGCGCCGCACAATATTTCGAGAGACACCGCGACGAATTCCCCGCGCTTGCAGAAATTCTCCAACAGATCCAGCAGCAGACTGACGGATTCATCGATTAGGATACTCAGTCTGCCCTAAAAACGCTGATCCGAAATCTTTACACGACTTTCCTCGGGCAGTTCTTAGGGGTCATCGTGACAACCCCGGTGGCCGCAAGCAACCATCTGGTTCACGGAAGTTTCAAGCCAGAAATAGTTCTCGTGGATGAAGCGGGTCGCCTGCGCGAGATGAGTCTGATGATCTCCATGACGTGGTACGACGCGCCGCACATTGTCGTTGGTGACCACTTGCAGTTCGGGCCGCACTCGATTGTGGAGCATCGTGTTCACAATGCTCTACAGTCAGAGAATCCATTTGCACCCTCAATCACAAATCGTGCGACGACACCACGCATTCCCAAGGTGCTTGCCCGAAGCGCAAGTGCAAAGGTTGTGGCATGATCAGACATTTGGCCAACGAATGTCGCGAATTGCACTGTTCTAGATGCCAGGAGAATGGCCATCTCTCGTGGGACTGCACGTCCATCAAGAGATGCGTCCATTGTCATCAACCATCGAAGAACCACAGCGATACCACTTGTCAGGAGATCAAAAGCGCACGTGTTGCTTCCCAGAAGTGCAACATCTGTGACGATGAGGGCCACGTCAGCAAGGATTGCACCAAATGCAAGACTTGCAAGGAGGATGGTCATATTGCTACGGAGTGCCCGACGAAGCGTCCTAATCCTGATGCTTGCAAGAGGTGCAGATCGGGAGAGCACCAAACAGCCGAATGTCCCGAGACCATTCAATGCACCAAGTGCGCTGTCTGGGGTCATGACTCGACTGGTTGTACGGCAAAGCCTAGAGCAAAGCGCACCGCTGGCAATCAGGCACAGGTCAAGGGCAGTCAAGAGGAACCCACCAGTGCTAACCAAGAGGGGCCTACCGATACCAACAAAGAGGAACCCGCCAATGCCAAGACTGGCAAGACCCCATTCCTCCCGGTCAAGACCAGAGTATCGAAAACCACAAATGCCGATAGTACGTTCGATATGATGACGAACCTTTTCCAACAAGGATCCTTCGATGAGGATACTGCCGCTGAGACTGACGATGCATGGGGCGGTTCTGCTGTTGGCTCTGGTGATGTCTGGGGCAGTTCTGCCCCCGCTGACGATGCCCAGGGCAATCCCGACAAGGTCGCGACGGGCGCTAGTGATTGGTAGTTCTAGCGAATCCGAGTTGGGGATAAAGGGAACTCAGATATGTACAATAGATGATTAGACATCTCGTTAGGGAAGACTGGATGCTTCCAGGGGACATGAAGCCTCTGGGGCCTAGCTCAATGGAATCGCGATGTCTATCAAAAACTTCTCCCTTGTGCTGTGACGTGAAACAGGATATATGAGCCCAATTCTCACCTTCTAGTATCATCATCATCACCAAGTCAAGGTCAAGATCCCATGAAAATCATTAGGTAGACTTCAAATAGGTAGGTAAGCGGGCGCACTGGGGCTAAAACACCGCCGAGAAGCTCGCCAACAGGGAGAACCTCCAGAGAGCGTGCGAAGAACTGGATAACGATGTGACCTGCCGCCAAGACGATCCATGTTCCAAATGACTATTTCCGGCCGTATTTCTTGGGGCGACACGGAACGGCTTCGCATTTGACAAGTCTCAGTACATTTCAGAGGCTGGAGATTACGCAGGCTACCAGAGCAGGTAAATCAGATCATGTTGAAGAGTTGGAGTGATTTTTTCGAGTCTGGTGACGAAAACATGATCGTTGGTTTCCATCCATGTGCGATTACCAACAGAGATCGCATCCTCAAATTGTGTGTCGTCGCCCTTCTGAAGGAAGGGTAATGAGCTGACATCTTCTAGCTGAAAGTTATCACTCCAGGCAAAAAACACCAACCAGCGAAGCGGAGCAGACCAGACCGTCACCTCACGTCGGGGAGAGCAGGAAACCGTTGCTGCAACCCTCTCGCCGCCACACCAGGCCCAGAGAAACCTCGAGCACCGCCTTCCATCGAATTGACATCCCTCTACCACGGCAAAGCACAAGAGCGGCGCCGAGACGAGCAGATTCTTGCAACCCCCACCTAGGCCAGCTCGCCTGTGCGGGGCTGGTCGTCTTCACTATAGCGACAGCAAGAACGGCGCCAGGGCCAGACCAAAGGTACGGCTTCGAGATTGGCATATAAGCTCACTGATTCTTGACCCCAGTTCTTCTCCAGCTCCCAAAGGCGCCGCCGCGCCCCGAAACCGGCGGTCGGGTCACCAGAAGCTGGGATACGGTTGAGCAGCGGTGATGCGTTCAAATGGACAGGAAAACCTCCTAGGACGAGATTCAATCCGGTGCCGTATCACCGACAGCGAACTTCCGTACCATGCGGGAGTAGGGGGACCAGTGATGGTGGCCTGTCTACGCACAAGATTGCCTCGTACCTCCGACGATCGCGAGGAACAAAGTCCTTTGGCAAATATCGTATGCGCGGCGACCACGGGGCTCATTGGACAAGTCGGTTAAAACGTACGGATACCCACAGAGGTAGTGCGTCAGACAACCCGGATACATGCGTTTGAGTCTATCAACGATCTACACAGGATTGGGGGGAAGAACATTTCTTTTGCCACTGGGTGTTCGCTTCTTGAACAAGCGCAACATAGCAGTAACCGGACGCACGGTGAAGCAAATGATGGTAAGAGCAGTTTCGGGTTAAGTCCAGGACCTGCAGCCTCGAGAGAATCACTATTCTGACGCAAATTCCATTAGCAGACTGTTCTCTTGCGCCGTTGGGCTGAGATTTCCCTCCGATACGCTTCCGCCAAGAAGCCCATGCCGTTGAGAGTCGTCGCCGCGTGTGTCGATTTTGACCATGCCAACACCAAGAGAGCCTTTGATCAGGGTACTGAGCCCCCGGAGACGGTACGTCAGGCTACGTTTGGGGGAAGCGCCTATAAAAAAGTCTGCGTCCCACCTCGCCAACCAAGCAATCAACGCACCCTTTCAGGACCTCCGGCGACCATGGAGCCTCCCTCAGCAGTTATGCGGGCGTATTGAGGAATAGTCCATTGCATGAGAAAAAGATGGAGGAGTTGTCCAAGGTATGCGACGTCGCACCATTGCACCGTGAAAACACCATGAAATACTTGACCGCGTGCTGAAAGTTCGGGGTGCAGGGTTCACCGCTTCAAGAATCGCGACGAGACTCCATTATCTCAAGGAAATGAGGCCATCGGCGCCATAATGAGCGAAAACCTCTTAGTCCACACGGGCGTGTCGGAGATGATCAATTTCGAAAATGTGAAGGCAGGTTCAAGGGCGGGATGCCGAATTCCAATCCATCTCCCTTCACTAACATGGGCCGAGTCCAGAGCTGCGTCAACCTGTTCAAGAAGCCAAAGTACAAGCAAGACCAACAAGAGCAAGTCCAGAGCTGCGTTAGCTTGTCCAAGAAGCCAAAGTACAAGCAAGACCAGCATGAACGAGTCCGGAACCTCGTCAGGTTGTTCAAGAAGCAAAATTAGAGGAAGGCTGACATCGATCGAGGCCAGACCTGCGCCAACCTGTTCAAGAAGCCAAATTACGAGGAATATCAAAAAGACGGACTCCAGCCCTACGCCAAAAAGTACGGCTCCTCAACGGACGTGCAATATAACGACGGCTCGTCCATGCCGTACGCCTTGAACGCCGGGTGGCGCAGAGTCAGAGCCTTGAACCTTCTCCAGAGTCTGTCGCCCTGAAAACTAGGGAGTGGTGGCGCAGTCCCAGCATGATGAACCCTATGGGGCATGGAGGAATCACTCACCACCATCAAGGAGCTGGTTGACACCGTCTGTATTGGGAGGAATTTGCAAGAGGCGGCATTTCCTGGCCACCCTGTCACTTCGAGGACAGCCATCTCAATAAGTCAGCGGTATTGTTGGTGCACGTCTGCTCCGTCATTACACAGGCCTTCCTTCTGCGACCTTGTGCGTCGCTTGCCAGGCCCCGACGCCCTTTGGCAAATCAGGGCACACAACGGCTGGCCAGGGTGACGTCCGACGTGATCAACGTGCGCGACACAAGGCAATTCTCAACACCAACAACATTGAGCATGCTTTTGCGCGTCAGGAGAGGCCGGTGACCTGGCAATCGACGCCCTCTGGCACATCGAGGCAGGCGACGCCTACGCCGTTTCCAACCATGCGCTGGCAGGAATGAGGCCCGGCATGACCACTGTTGCGCGATAAAAGGCAGATAAAAGGCGGTTCCGGGCACCGATAGTATTACGCATGTGTTTGCCCATGGCGGGAGGCGGGCGAGGCGGAAGACTTCGGTGGTGAGGGCTTGCCAGATGAGAGTGGTGAGGCTGCCACTTGCGCGCCCCTGGCCATTCATTCCTAGTTGGACCGGAGGAGGCCCTCATCGACTACTCGTAAGACGAGGCACCTCCCACTGCCGTAATGGCAAGCGGAAACAAGCCTCATTTCCAGCGCCAACTCCATCAAAGAAACCAGGCTTCGGCTTTGATCCTTCGCCGTTATGTTATATTTGCGAACAATGGGGTTGTTGGGAATGCATGGGGGAGATGGCGTCAACTTTTGTGTAATTTTTACTTTCGTAGCATACAAAACTGTGGCTTTAGGGCCGCCATATCCTCGCCTGTGGAAGGCAATGATCCGGAGTCGTCATGGATGGGGACCTGGCTGAGCATGTCGCACAATGTTTGAGGCCCGCTTGGCGCGCATACAGCGCAGTAGAGGAGGCCAACCTGAAGTCTGCGGAACGCGACATCCTGCCACAAAGAGCGATGTGAAGCGCAAAGACTCGTCTTCGGAGTCGGAAATCGCAAGCAGCACAAACCGTCCATCGGCGAAGGTGTGTCGGCTTTCACAAGCGCATATGGCGACGAGTTCCAGGAGTTCTTAGTTTCCAACTCGCTAGACCAGCTCATGAACGACAGCTTCCATTGCCTTGCTCAAGATCCGCGAAACAGTGGCGGTTTCTTGGGGCGCAGCAAACGAGCATCTTATTAAGAGCACAGGTCCAGGGATAGCCGATAGCAGAGGCATAGCCGATTACTCTGAAGAGGCCTTCGATATTGCTGCCCCGGACGATGGCGTCACAGGCTCGAGTTTCCGGAAAGCGAGCTCGGCAGAGTCTACTGCGCGGTGCGAAGTCGATTTCGTCCACTTTCCGCTCCATGATCAACGGGTATCTGGCATCATTCGCAGGCGAATGCTCTTTATAGTAAAAAGAACAAGCCCATGTCTCTCTTCTCCCTAGCCCCTGAATCCTCGCCTTCAACTCTGCGCTGCCCTCCGTCCTCTGCGCTCGCATCGACCACTCGACATCCTACGACATGCGCATCGATTCGTACCCTGACCAGCCTCTACAACAGAATTGGTAGGTAGATCGCGGTCCACCACAAGGATCTCAAGCTAACCAACATCTCCAGCGCTCGTCTCGACCATACCGCCACGATTAGCGTCCATAGAGGTTTCTGCGCAATTCGGAAAAGACCCGTGTTAGCTCGCAACATGAACACGACGACCGTCCCCCTCGACAAGTCTCGTTCCGACAATACCCGCTTGTCTCGTCCCTACACGACACCCTACCTGGCAGCAAGGTGCCATGCTCGTATTACGCACACGTTTGTCTCGACGGCCCGGCGCGGCTGGGTTAGATGGATGTAATATGAAGGTCGGGAGGCTACAATGGTAACAAAGGCATTGCCATTGTCTAACCACGCACCCTCTCCTTGTTTTCCGCCCGTCACCGACCCGATTGCCACGAGACCAACGCCAATCCGGTTGGATCGCCAAAGTCAAAGAATCTGATCGCGCCAGCAGTACCAATATGCGTCACCTGCCTCTCCACAAAGTAGCGCCAGCGGATAGTGCCTCAACGAAAGAGCAGGATCGAGGTGTTCGCCGTGTTGAGGAGGTGGTCTGAGATGACACGGAGAGGGTCCTAGAAGATCGGCCGGGGCCAAAAACAACCAGGCGGCATCCGTATCCGAATTTGAGAGGCTTCACGTGGATAACGTACAGCGGACCTGACTTAGAATAAACGGGTGCTCCTTGTCGTACGCCCGTACGCCGTCAGGTCCTCCCACATTCTCTCGATTCAGCGGATGGTGCCCCCTTGTTGTATTCCATCTCTTTCGAGATACCTACAAACATTGCAATGCACGCCAACCCAGATGTCCCAGGCGAGGGCAATCATTGCGGCGCGGGATGAACAAAGGAGCTGCCCGACCAGGTTAGACTCGTTTCTTTTCCCCCCTGGTTGTCCCCATTTCGAAAGGATCGCGACGGCCTGCACAACAATCCAAACCCTCGCGCGCCTACTACCAACGCCCCGATCGACATCATTGCGGCCGTTCTGGGAAGACTCAGTTTCCATCCCGGGACTCCATCAGGAGCGCAGCCTACCGATGGTAAGGTCAACTAGGAGCCAGAGTCAACACTCGAGGTAGCCGGGAAGACGCTAACCCCCATCCTTCTGGTAGACTGGTTATAACTCCATTGTACCGTGCCTACTTCAGACAACTGCGGGTTACCATTGCGAAACTCCGGATGCGACTTCGTCCTGCGGCGAAACCTTCGTCACAACTTCCCCATGGATACCCGATCGATTGCCCTCACCGGAGGACCGCTCCTACACCATGCTCACCCATGTTTCGCTTCATTCTTGTCGCCCAACCGAGCAACATTCCCAAAGCTTTACCAGCCACCGCTCGACACCACTCCTGATCACAAGCCGTCTCGACGATTCGTTACTTGCCTATCAAGGAACTGCAAACTCTCCGGATATGCTCCTGAATCGGCAGTCGATAAGGGCCAGGAGGTGCTCAGGCATCCTGTGCGCCGCCTACAAGGAAATGAGGGAGAGTAGAGCGTTTAGGGATTCCTGGCAGCATTGCTCGACACTCACCAGGATTGCCTGGCCGTGTAAGAGACCGCCCGTCAATGCGTATCAGAGCTGGATGACCTCAACGATGCTTTGCAGGGCGCCGTCTGTCAGGTAAACGGCCGACGGAGAATGTGAAGAGTTCGTTGGCGGACAAGAGACAACGCCGCAGCGTGGTTATCTCGAGGCATTGAGAAGATTCACCATGCCGCTGATGACCACATGCATAATTTTCTGCGTGTGTATCGGACGCTCGACATGAGTCGCGTTTCACTAGGGTTGACACAAAGGTCTAGCAGCTGGGTGTGGCCAAGATGGTTACACCGAGGAAGAGAGCTGCTAAGAAGTAAACCCCAAGCTGTTAGTTAGGGATAATGCCTAGCATTTACTATAACCCCTTAAGTTAAAAGGGTGTTAACCTTAATAGAAGTTAGACGACGGTCTCCCTTACTCCTAGCGTAAGGCCGGTATTTAATAACCTTATGGTTATCCCCAGTATGCCCTTATTAACGTTTATGATAACGGCTTTAGCACTAGTGGGAGTTACGAAGAGTAGTGGAGTGGTGGGCACTTGAAAGAGCACCTGTAAGGCACCGGCACCGCGGAGATTCCGAGATTAAGGGGGTAATTGTGGCTAATCACGTGGTTGCAGGGGCTTAGTTAGCAGAGTAATTGTACGTAGTCAATTGAGTTTTATTGCGGAAATCGCGTTTTCAGCGTTATTTTCGCTCTGTGGCCTTGCATCTATTAATGTGGTAGCTTTTTGCCATGAGCGAATGACTTGGATCAATTACGTGGTTGCGACCGTGCATTGGGGGCAAAGTGATGCAGGCTACAGTACGGCGTGAGGTCCTCATTTTTATATGCTTAATTGTGTCGGGCGGGCCCCGACTACTGCTATAGGTTAGTGAAAGGCAGACATGCTCCGAGATTAAACTCGCAGTGCCTTGGTAATCCCTTAATTTGTGCTTTAAACGCCTATATCTCCCCAACGATTCCCTTGCCCTTTGGCCGTGTCAGGCTGAAGGGGGAGCCTAGAATACCAGAGCTAATGATGGCGCTAACCTTCACACTCGGCGGTCGGCTACCTCGTCCTCATAGTTCGGTCCCACATTTCTCTTCGCTCAAATAAGTCAAATATACACGCCTAAGGTCGTACTCAGTCTGATTGGGAAACGCAGCGTTTTCCCAATTAATCATGTGCGGATCGTTGGATCATGCCCGTCTGATTGACTTCAACATCCAGTCCCATTCGGCCCCCCGACCTAATCCGATGCTCGGCGCTGCGGCAAACAGAGAGAGGAGTTGGGGTGTTATTTCTGTTAACTAGCGTCCAAGGACGGGGCTCAGGGCGTGCTCTTGGTGTTGGCTTTTGCGTGTCGAACGGTATCTAGAAAACGTTCCTTGATAGCGCTTGCAGATAGACGTATTCGCGATCGGACTTCCGACCTGGTGCTCGATTTTCTCGCCTTGATAAACGATATGCTTCTCTCCAAGGCCGATCGGAGCGCTAGTGAGGAGGTCATCAAACGGCACTGACCTAGCAAATCGATTGGGCTGAACTCTTCGTCGCCTAAAAAGATCCAAGGGGAGAGCTCGGCATCGTGCATGACGAACGCCTTCAAGATGCTCTCAACGGCACAGGATTGGGAGTCATCCAACCTGCTCGACACGTCGAATCTTAGGCGGAGGGAGATTACAAAGAGTTCCCAGATGGAAAAGTCGACATAGGCTGGCCGGTTCGGGTCGGCTCCCGCCGCCAACAGTATCTCAAAGGCTGCAACAGTGCGCCGGGAGAACTCCAAGTACTCAAAGCCCCCGAGCCTAACGAAGTATATCCTATGGACCAGGAAGTTGAGCAGCCAGGTGGCTTCCCCAGGTACGATCCTGCGCGACTGATCGGCCATTCGGGCTTCCAGATACGACGACCATGGGAAGACGAGAGCGACAAGAGCAAATCCCGAGCCGAATGGCTCTGGGGAGAACTTGTAATACAGGGTCTGATGGACATTTGCTTCCAAAGGGCCCAGCGCGACCATCCTTGGGTGCGTAGCCGCCAGTTTCACCCCAAGACCGGGAATAGTTACGCTATTCTGGCGACTTAATAGCTGCTGGGGGATGTCCGCCCCATTATGATCCTTAAACAACAGCAGGTCTACCCAGCCCTTCGATCGAAGCGCTTCTATCCGTCCCACATGGGCTGTCGCAAAAGGCGTCCCACGTATTTCAGCGTTCTCTGCAAGCATCAAAGCGTGCAGCACATCTTCGCGGTCCGGGACCGGCGCTGTGACTCTCGTCATCCAAAGACAAGAGCGGAAAAGTGAGGAATGAGGCGCGAACTTAGTGCTTGCCGTGATAGACGCCAAGTTACACGCGATCTTGTCGTTGCCAAGAAACTCCATGACCGTTCGGTGCATAAGTTCCACCGTCGGGTTCGGTGGCAAGTTGCGGTTTGTCAGCACTCTCCTCGGAAATCGCTGTACTTCGAGAAATCCTAGGCATCGGCTGCGGATCCGCGCTTCGATTTGCCTGGTCCGCTTGTTGATCTCGCTGTCGGATACCTGTAGGGAATCAGATGCGAGGATAGCCTCACCCTTTTCCAGCGCGAAGGAGAATTGCAGCGTGGAAAAGGGGTAGATGAACCAGGAATCTCGTGTAGCGTCTGGTCCGTTGAAGTTCGCTGTGATCAGCTGGAGCATCTCGGCGGCTTGCCCTTGGTACTTTTCCGGAATGCGGTTAAACATGTGACGGTAAAGAGTTTCCAGCTCGTCTGGCATCTCGCCCAGCCGCTCTAAGAGCTCCTGCAGGTTGTCCCCATCCCTTATGCCCCCGAGAAGGGAATGGACGACGAGACAGACCCAGAGGAAGACGCCGCTGGACTTTTTAACAATCTCGTCAGTCAACCCTTCCATTTCTTGTGTCTCGAGAAGACTGCCGGCCCTGTCACGCAGCAGATCGGTAGTGTACGCCTTGATGTCTTGCATGGTGAGATCCTGTAGTCGGAGGCTGGGGAGGTGTTCGAACGCGTCGACGCATGCTGCGATGGGTCGACTCGACAAGACAAACTTAATTGCTGTCGTGGTGGCCGACAAGCCCAAGAATAGCTGTGCCAGTTCAGAATGGTCGCCAACGTATTCGTCCAGCCCGTCGATGAATAGACATATGCGATGCGGCCCATTGCTTGGACACGCTTTGGCCAGCTTCGTGAACCAGCGGGTTAGCTCCGACCTTGTTGGTTGCTCAGACATGTCGATAAACCCGGTTTTGGCGACCTCTGCACATAGCTCGGGCATGACTCTCGCTATCAGCTGGGGATTGTCGTGTAGCACCTTGTGCAAGATTGCTCGAAGTAGGCCAGCTTGGGACTTTTGGAGAGCGGAGCCCAGGTACCAGAAGAAGAAAGACCCTACAGTGAGAGACCCGGGGGCTGCCCATGCGTCCAGATGCTGTATGGTGCGAGGATGCATGCATATCATCTTCATCAGGGTCGATTTGCCTGAGCCGGCCTTGCCTTGCACCCAGTAACACCCGGACATCTCCTCGAGCCACTCCGGGAAGTCAGACCACAGATCCAAGTCCTCATCAGACTGAGTGGGTTTGCCAAAGATCCACTGTAAGGTCTCCTTGTGGGCTTCTTTCACAGAGTCGAACCTGTCTGTGATTTGGCGGAAGTGTAGCCAGCTCAGTATGACGTCTGTCACGGCGCCAAAGTCGCTCCGCATCGCCTCCGGCCCGGTCTCAGAAGTCGGCGCCCGAAAAGAGACCATGTACTCCGAGCTAAAATCATTCGTCAATCGTCCGTGGATTCTCCTTTCTCCGCCCTCTCGCATCTGCAAGATAGCCTCTTGCATTCTCCTGTGGTTGACGGCCAGGATTCCAATGATCTCTTGGTTCCCGCGCTGGATCATGTCGACCGAGGCATCCGCCTTGGCATTCAAGCAGGCGAGCAGGCGGATGACGATTTCGTCTCGATACCTGTCGAGCTTTTCGCGCAGTTGCTTGAGATCGGCGGCTTGCCATGTCGTTTTGAGCGCCTGATGGAAGGAGGTCCATTTTCCCTTTTTGACCCTGGGCCTCAGGGCGCAGAGCCTGTCGTGCAGTTCTTGGGCTATTTCGGCGCACTCACCAGCAAGCGTCTTGATAGCATGTTCGTGCTCCGTAGCCGGGCCTTCCAGCACAACCTTGGGAGTAGGTTGTTGTTTTAGAGAATCGATGCAGAACGCAAAGTCCCTAATCGTGGCTTCCAGGACGGCCGTCGAGATGGCCCCAATTCCGGTCTCCTGGTCTTTGTACTCGCCGACGACCTTTTTGGCGAAATCGAAGAACTGCACCGTGGCAGCGGCGATGCTCAGCGCCGATAGGGGATCCATTTATCTTGGTGGAGATGAGGCATCACGGTAACGAAGATGATGCAAGTTGGGCTTCAGGCGGGGTTCGGCCCCAACATCGCCGCTAGAAGGCTAGAGGCAACCGTGCGCAGTTTTTGTTAAAAGCACTGCCACAATCTCCATCCAATCCGACGACTTCATCGATATTTCCTTATCTGTGTCACCCACCATCATCGTTTAGCCAGCTGTGCACGCGGTGGAAAGAATCAGTTTTTATAAGCGAGCCCTTGCAACCAACCTCTCCAACCTCCAGTACCTCAATGGTAGTGCGGGGAAAAACCCACCCATAGACTTCGCGGCATTACTTCACGCCAGCTGGATGACGTTTATACCATCACGGTCATCGAGAACGAAGGATCGGTGGGGAGGGACATTCTGGCCATCTTGAAATTTATTTCACGAAGAAATCCAATCCTACAATGAACCGAATTTTTTTAGGCCTCTCCCTAACATTCCAAAGATGTTCACATCATTCTTCTAGGAAACTATTGGCAAGATACTGTCAGATAAACAGCGACTACCGCTACATAGAATGAATGAACGTTCTGCGTTTTTTGGTACAGCAGTAGTTTGCGACAGATACTCATGTTATCGAGCGCACCATATCTCGACAGTTTCGAAGCCAATTCGAAGGCGGATGGATTTCAAGGTTGCGCCACTACAAGATCAATACTGGCCGTGCGGCAACGGGAATGTCTAGTTGGCCGACCCGCACGAGGGCGGTCGGATGATGCGGGCTGTTGAGGCGGACGTTATGTTTAACTGGATGCTCGAGGATTGGTAGAAGCAGCAGGAGGAGGAAAAAGGAGATACGCGACAGGGTGTTAACAGTAATTAGAAGGTTTTCGTTTACTTAACGTCATTTAGTTAGCTAAAATAACGTATCTCCTGCATTGTGTCAGAAAGAAGGGGGTTCAGAGGCCCTGGGCATCTAGTCAGCGGAGCTGACTGGATACCTGGCACTGCCAGTACGCCAGTGAGCCTCAGCCACCAGAGTGACGAAGCCTGAATCCTGCAGAATAGTCTATAAAGAAGCCTCTGGCTTCCAGCCAGAGCCAGAGGAACAGAGTCAACACAAGCAATAGAATCACGCAGTTGCAACCCCTACAATTCCACAGAATCCAGAGTGCCCCGCTTCCAACAGGTATTAACAGGCCAAACGTTCGGAGCTTCTCTAGGCTGTGATCCCGCAAGATTTACAGTGTCTATCGAGGTCATTTTACATTCACCGGCATTAGGTAAGGGGCTGTAGCGAAAATAATGTTTACTCAGCTGAGTTCGCAGGTTAGGCTAAGCAAACCCCACAGTGTCTAGAGCTTATCTATACCTCCACCAGGGTTAGAAAAGGTAGCTCGGCAAGTGGCCCATGACAAATAATAATTAGCACCAGGCATAATATCCGTCAGCGCCAAGACAGTCAACTCGACCAGTGCTCAGCGTCTTTCTGACTCTTCAACCACAGCCGTTGCCAGCTGTCAGACCGGCTTTTGCAAGTGATTAGTCAAGGGGGTGATTTAAAAGGTCGGAGCTGCAACTTTCCACAGAATCTATCCCTCTGCGCGATTCAAGTTGTTCCGACGAAACCACCGGTCCGCAAAGCGAGCCGGTCTGAACGGTACCATATCGCGAACACCGCCTGCGGCAGCGCTGACGACTGTCTGGACCCCCCCTTGTGGCCTTGACGTCTTTGCTTCTCCATGGAGGGAACCCTGGTCCTGCTTCCCGCCAAATTTGGGTCTATACTGGGGCGGGGGCGTGGAATATTATTCCCCGGCAATCTGTCCCTCTGGATTTGAGCTAGGTTGTGCTCGGTTCTTTAGCCTTCAAGGCCCACCGCTGGCGACTGGGGAAACTGCATGAAGACTGCAGCGGACACGGCTTAGCAGCCAACCTGAAATACGGTTTTTTTTGGCAGGGAAGCAATTCGCTGCGCAAGGCGATTTTCGACTGCAAGATGGCTTGAACCGAAATACGGTATGATTCGTAGCCCTGAGTTCGACCGTAAGCAATCGGCGGAATGGGCACCCGCCAATCTGATATTGAGTATAAGAGGTTCTGAAGAGAATGGGATTGCCTCATGTCGCCTGAGAATCTCGATCTACCTCTATAGGCGTAAGTGCCCGATCACAGTACACCATGAAAACCCAGCTGACTTCTTTGATCTCCATCCTTCTCTTTTCTGTCACCTGCATCACGGTTGCCGCCCCTTCCACAAAATGTCGATGCCGTCCCAGTGACCCGTGCTAGCCGTCGCTGGCGGCATGGAAGGCCCTCAACTCCTTCATCGACGGCAATCTCGTCGCTGTCCGTCCATTCGCGCGTGTCTGTCACGACCCGACATACAACTCAGACGAGTGCCAGACAGCCAAACGCATGTCCAATGAGTCGCTCTGGCTCTCAGCCAGCCCGGGTGCCGTACAAACCGGCAATTGGGCCTCCTTGCCCCTGAGAAGCGAGACGTGCTACGTTAATTCGGCTCGCTCGGTTCCATGCGGACAAGGGAGGATATCGTTATACTCGGCTGTCGTCCGCAAGACTAAGCATATCCAAGCTGCCGTACGCTTTGTCAAGCATAACGTTCGACTTGCGATCAAAAATACAGGCCATTGCTACCTCGGCCGTTCAGTCGCGCCTGATTCGCTGCAGATTCTCACCCACAATTTTAAAGGCATTGAGTTTGTCGATGACTTCAAGCCGAAGGGGTGTTCCAACAACACAGGCTATGGCCCGGCCGTCACGATTAGTGCGGGCGTGCAGCTGAAAGAGCTGTCCACGACCCTGGGAGAGCGAAACCTCACTGCTGTGCTCGGCGCAGCGCACACAGTGGGAGCTGCCGGTGGTTACATCCAGGGCGGCGGGCACTCTCCGCTGGGACCATGGAAGGGGATGGCTGCGGATAACGCACTGGAGTTCACGGTTGTTTCTGCCAAGGGCGAGGTTGTTGTGGCCAACGACTTCCAGAACTCGGACCTCTTCTGGGCGCTGCGCGGCGGCGGCGGCGGCGGATCCTAGGGTGTGGCTTCAAGCGTGACGATCCGGACGTTTCCTGACCCGCCCACAGCGGTCCAGAGCCTAGTCATTTCCGCGGCGAATGACACTGCCTTCTGGGGCTTTGTTGAGGAGTTCCATGCGAAGCTGTCGTTGGTCAACGACGCCGGGGGGTCAAGATACTACTTCCTCACTGCTGGCACACCAGGCAACATCTCCACTCTCACCATCGGTCTCTTCTTCGCCGGGCACACCAATGACATGATCATGGCCGAGGTGATGGACCCGTTGGTCGATACGCCAATGTGACACTCGGGTCCTCCTCCGTGGTTACCATGCGCTTCCAGGCTCCGGCGTTCAAATACGTCATCAACGAGCTCCTTCCAGGCGATTCTGACACAGGGGGCTCCATCGCCCACCTCGGCTCACGCCCGGTTTCTCGTGGCTTTCTCTCACGTCGAGCCGGCGCCGCAAAGCTAACAGAAGCGCTCAAGAAGGTATTCGGACCGGGTGTTGGTGCCGGCGGCTCCTTTACAGGTCACTTGGTAGCCGGCGGGCAGGTAGCGCGCAATGCAAAGCTTGACGTTGCTGTCAACCCGGCGTGGCGGCGCACTGTGACGCATCTCGCCGGGGGCGTGAGCTGGTCGCAGAACGCGACGGTTGAGGAGCAACGTGAGGTGGAGCGCCGCGTCACTGAGGAAATGGTGCCGCTGTTGGCGGAGCTGGAGCCCGATATGGGCGCGTACCTGAACGAGGCGGATGCAAACGAGCGGGACTTCCAGCGCTCCTTTTGGGGAGATCACTACCCGCGGCTCAGGGAAGTGAAGAAGAGATGGGATCCAGAGGGGATTTTCATCACGAGGGTGGACGTGGGCAGCGAGGATTGGGATGGTGAGGGGCTCTGTCGAGTGTAGGAACGCATGGATTGTAGCAAAGGTGGTCGTAGAACTTATGCCAACTAATAGGTAGTCGGAAGCGGCATTTGTCGTGTAACTTTCCCCGCCTGGCGATGGACCGCTGCATCCTTCCGAAAGAGCAGCCTACCTTGGGTGGTAGCAATGCCATGAGCCTTCAAACTTTGCTTCTTTAATATAGATCTATCTTCTCTCTCACCAACTTGACGATATAAAATGGCAAGCGAGGTGAATACAAGGTATCCATACCACCCGTTCTACAATCGCCCAGTGCTTGCCGCGAATATTATTATTCCGCACCTTGGGACGCCACGAGGCTCCGTGAAGCTTGGGGCCTAGCACCTTGCTGAGCGGGCGGAACCAGAGATTGCTTGAGATGGAGAGCTGCGCCGTGCTGGGGGGTGGACGGTGTAAATCCTATCATACCATTGGCCTTCTCATATCCATTTCACTGTCATCCAGGGATCCAGGTGCCTTGCTAGGTGGTTAAAGCTATCCGGCCATCTTCCACGGAAATGTAAAAGTCCTCAACTCTACTGCATCGTCCCTTTGCTGTCGCAGCCGCGAATCTTCTCAGCTCCGCTGCCAGCCAAGGTGGGACACCACGCAATCTCGCATGGTGCTCAGCATGTGCGGACTTTGCAAATTGTGGATATCTCCGAACATACTCCTCAAACTGACTCCGGTACCACTGGATATGCGGAAGAAGTCCTGCTGAGTCTGCTGCGTAGTATCCAGGAAGCGCCACGTGGATGGCACGAATCATGTCGGGGTGCTCTCCAAGATCCATAAGTGCGGCCACGAGGGTGAGCGCTGTGTAGGCGTCCCGACCGATGCAGAAGTGATCGCAGATGTTGATGTGCGCTGCCAGCACAACGACTGCGTCTTCGGGCGCCAAGGCAATATGCTCGAGATGATTTGCGAGCATGGCAATAGCGCGAAGCTGGAGGAAGCCCTTCGGAAACGAATGCATCAATAGCTCCTCGAGGACTGACGCGATAATGAGGAGACGGGTGTGGTCGTTCGTCTTGTCTGCTCGTCCATTAGGGGGGAATTGGCTGCTGTGAACAATGTCCAGTAGGGTGCTATAATGGACTTCCAACATCCTTGGGGAACATTGGAGAAGCAGGGCCATCTGTTCTGCCCGTATCTCCATCCACTCTTTTGCTACCGCGAATGCTTCGTCAATCCGGTCTAGTTTCAAAAGGCTGTCAGCTAGCCTGAAGAAGTACTGGAGTATGCCGAAATTTCGGACATTGAATGGGCTTTGTCGGATCAGGCAATTGAATGCCTGCTGGAGAGCCGTGACCGATTGTTCATACTTGCCCACGCGATGGAGGAGAGTGCCTAGATAAAGCCTGGCGAGAGCTGCGTTGGTTCCGCACTCGCCAAAATGGCTTTCGTAGTATGTAGCTAGACGCTCAAGCAACATGATTGCCTCAGCACAGAAAGCGCCCCGCACCATGAGAGAGAGCCCAAGCTGATCAAGGGGCCTAAGAAGCAAGTAGAGGTGCTCCTTTTGAGCGATGCGTGTTGCATTCGGGAGCAGATCCGCCAGCCAGAGGGACAATTGGATGGTTTCTTCGACAAGACCCAGGGAGGGAAGATTCTCCACGAGCTGTGCGATGAGAAAAGCACAGCCTTCCTCGCATGGCCTGATGTTCCAGTGTTTGATTGCTTCAACGATAATCGCGGTCTCAGACTCCATCTGGGGGCTGCCCAGTGCGATTTCACTCTGTACTTCGCGAAGGTTCCTGGCGAGCGCGGCCGCGTAAGCGAGAACACCTCGGGCCTGCAGAGCGAGTTGTGATTCGGGCAGCTGAAAACCCTTATTTTCATCATCAGTGGCAATAGCCATCTCTGAGAAAAGCTGCCGAAGCCACCCGACTAGATTACTCCTCGCTTGTTGGCCGTGGCCCAAGGATTGAAGAATCGATGCCTCTTGGATCCGTCGCATGACAGTATAGGGATTGTCAACACCGATGAGCGATGCAAACTTTCGTTCACTTGAATCTAAAAATTCAAAAGCCTCTTGTTTCCGCCCCTGACGCATCAACCCTGTGACGAGAGTGTCTACAGCTCTCAGCTGCTGCAGAGCGAGGCCACCCGGCCAGGCCTCACGTGCTACCCTCCAGGGATATCGATGTCGGTTCCTGAGCGTGCTCCTATGCAGGTTCTCGGACAACATGCTGACCAACGTCATCATGAGACCAGGCAGTTGCTCTATATTTGGCAGATAAAATATTGCGTGTTTCGCCATGGTCTTGAGCTCCTCCCTAGCGTCAACGACGTCCCGGAATGACTTCTCAGCTGTTTTTACATCCCCGGATGCAAACGCTGCCAAAGACAGGACTGATTGGGCTCTCAGAAGTTGTACAGAAACGTGCTTCTCGCCGAACTCTTGGTGTAGCCATCTCGTGATCTCTTTCGCCCCGGCGATGGCGCAATCTGAAGATTGGTCGATGTATATCTCGAGTAACTGCAACTGGGTGTGTATTGAATCACAGAGCCGCCAGCTAGAAGGGAAGGCTCGACGAATCTCGCCATGAGAACGGTGACCCTCTAGGTGTTCAACTAACTGCGATGTGATAGTCTCAGCCGCGTCACCAAAACGCCCAGCCCTGCGATACAGGTTGGATAACGCATTCATTGTATCAAGTGTGATAGGGTCATTGTTTCCCCTTGACTGTTTTCGCAGTTCGAAAAGGCGCTTCAAAGGGGGTATGAAAATCGATGGGTCGTCCAGTTGCCACTGTATACTGTCTCCGAGAAGCAGTAGATCCAATGCGAGGTCGGTTGTCGAATATACCATCTCCTTGTCATCTTCTCTCGCCGAGCCAGACACCTTTCTAGTCAGCAGCTCCTCGATGGTGGAGTGGGCTGCCATAAGCCGTCCGTTGTCGAGCGAAGTAAGCCCCTCAGCGGTCAGCTCCAGCGCGTCAGAAATACCATCAACTCTGCGACCGGAGCCCATCGGCGCCTCAATTGTTTCGGCGTGGACGTTTAGACAGACGTCCAGCGTCGCGAGGATATCGAGAATCTCGGGAAAAGCTTGGGCAGAGACTAGGGCCTGGTGGGTTGCTATAGTGCCATAGAAGACAAGATATTCCCCTCTGACGCAGCCTTGTAACTCGTATTGTCCTTTAACGGCAAATGCTTGAAAGACATTAGAGCGATGCGCGCCGTAGAATGCCAGTGAGCAGAGGCCGCAGAAGTGGGTCAACAGGTTGTGTTTCTCTGCCGCACGAGCGGCATACCATTTGACTATGGGGTGCAGAGTAATACCGCCACTTGATGACTCGGGGAGCGACTCTTCTGTGAAACTCTCCACCAGATGGAATCGAACTAAGACTCTTTTAACATCTCGGAAGGCGGTAGAATCCCATTCAGACACAGATTCTCCAGTATTTGGAGTCAAAATCGCAAGCAACCAGGGTGGGAATGGTGCGGTAAGATCGGGGAGTCCTCCTTTGAATAACTGGATAGGACGGACAGGATTCGTGCGGAGCACAAACATGGCCCAGCGCACCAAATTGTCATGGAATCTGTCCGAAGTAGACAAAGACACGAGGGACAGCCACAGATCTGGTCTGGTCTTCGGGAAGTCAGCCGCGACTTTTCTGAGAGTCCGGTTCCAAACGGTGCGCATAGCCATATCGGTGCCGGAAAGCCCTGTGAGCTCCTCGTTCAGAAGGAGCTCATTCTTGTAGTCGGACCGAAGCCCGTCCGCGTATCTCTGCAAGGCCTGAATCGGGCCGTCTGCTTCGGCGTCATTGTTTATGTGAGCTTCAGCGAGGCCAAGCGCAATCGGGAGGCGCCCAAGCAGCCCAGAGATCTCACTAGCCAACTTGGTTGCATGTGGGCGCGCTGTGTCGCTAAGCAGTTTCGACACACGGACAAGAATTAATTGAACGGCCTCGCCCTCAGACAGCATCCCAACTGACAAAGCTTCGCATGCACCATCAATGAGCGCCGGCGCCTGTCGATCTTGGCTCGTGATGATGATTGAACCAGCTGAACCGGTGGGTATATATCGCCGCAGTCCCCAAGAATGGTCGTCGACTCCGTCAAATACAGCCAGCCAGTTTGCTTCCGATGGGCGGTCACTGAGCCATAAAAGGACTTGGCTGACGACAGGCGACGATTCCAGCGTGTAGTTGCCGATCGAAGTATAGCTACTATCCAAACCTAGGTGGTACGAGACGCGGTGAAAACTGGCCAAAAGCGACTTGGGATCAGACGCATCGAACCACAGTACTGCACTATACGCCCCCCGGCGGGTGATGGCGAAGTGTAGAGCGATTTGGGTTTTGCCTGTGCCTCCGAGACCATGGACCGCCACGGCGTGTGGCACAGCGCTACTCTGATGTGCATGGTTGAGCTTCGACTCTAATTCGGCCAAGACATCACCCCTCTCCGTGAAAGAGGCGCAAGTGTGACGGGGAACCGAATACACTCTTCCATGTCTTGCCGTCCGTCCGTAGGGGCGAGCCGGAAGTTTTGTGGCCTCGATGATGCTGTCTGCAACAAGTCGATAGTCGTGCCCTTTGGAGTAAAACTTGTTGAGGCTATAGTGGTCACCCAAGAGGCCGTGATCCTCGACATTTGTGCCGAGGTATGTCGACGAGCTTTTGGAAGCTACCTAGGCACAATAGGTTGGTCAGAGAAGGCAGCTGTGCAAAATACAAGGTAAGCGTAAGCTGGAGAAGAGTGAGACTCACAAACATCGAGTACCGATAAACGCCAAGAACAAACAGTGGTACCCTTCGTTGCTCGTAAAAGTTGACGACGCGGATTGTCGGATCTGATATTTGAAAAAAATCTTCGTGGAGATCCAGGAGTGTTGGCGAGTTTTCGTACAAGTCAGAAAGCAATAGGGGGTTGGAATCCATCCGGGTGAGTGATCTAGCAATCCAGGTGCCCACCCAGCCCAGGGCCGAACCAAAGTGAGGGGTTCCGAGGAAGACAATTGCCACCGTCCTGGATAGCACACTTGCATCTGATTCTGACTGTTCCCGATAGGAGGAGGCTACTAGTGCCTGTCAATCATGGTAAGCGTTGAATCCTGTTCCTTTATTCTGGGGCCATTGTTGGTGTCCTTACCTGCTTGACCACCAAGCCGCCGTGGCTGTACGCGACAAAGAGGATCCGGCGTGAACGTTCCTGGCGGAGTAAGCCACTGTCATCATTGGCCGGGCAAGGGTCCGTTGACAGATTTCTCCTACCTCGTCAGACTTCCGCACATGGGTCAACCATGCCCAAAGGTCCTTTCCCTGTGTCTTGAGTCTCGTTTGGAGGCTATCCCGCTTCCAGAAGGAGTCGTAGTTGTACATGAAGACTCGAACGTTTTGCTGCAATTGCTCCTCCATTTCCTGGAGAAGAAAATCCTGGATCCAGTTGATGTGACGTTTGTGCCCCCAACACATTCGCCAGGTTCTTTCCATCCAGGAGCCGCTCAGTGGGCTCTCTGCTGTCCAGGTGGTGTCAGGATTTGAGCCTAATCCATGCACAAAAATCAAGCTAACAAAGTTAGCCATGGGAACAAAGTTGAAGGGCAACGGGGCTTACTCGATACCAGCCAGTCCGTGGTTGACCTCGGGCCCGATGTGCCGAACGAGCTGCAGTCCATAATCGGATTTTGGTCTTTGGTTTGGGTCGAGTCGGGACGGAATTCGATAAACGGCAAGGACCAAAAAGTTGTAGGTGCACATGCAAGCGAAAAGACAGAGCAAGAGTTTCGCCCCACCCCAGAAAGATGCCAATATGATACCCTCAAGATTGGTGGTCAAATGTCGTCGCAAGCCGGCATCATCTGGTCGCGGAGGAGGGGGGGCGGCATGGGAGGGGTTCTCCGGTGATGTCTCTTGTCTCTGCTGCATTTTGATCACACGACAGCAGCGTGGGTGGCCTTTGATGAAAGTGGGAAGGGGCGATTACCTCTCACACCGCAGCATCGAACCAGTGGGCAGCGAAACGCAAATCGTTGTGGACTTCGAGGGCGGTGCACGAAATGGAAGGCCGGATTGAGACTTATGGTAATCATTCTTGGAAGCCCTCTCAATGCCCACTTCCCTTGTTCCCTCGCGCGACTCAGAGGCAGCCATCACCATGCAGCCCGGGCCACTGACAGCCAAGCGCAACCCACCGTCTCGTCGGAATAGTGGCTTGGTGGCTTACGGCTGGGGAACAAACTGCAAGTCCACAATTGGACGCCAACCCCATAACAGCTAGATAACCACAGCTCGTTCGGTTCCCACCTATCGCAGCATCTCTTGGCGTGCTCAGATCCTGTTTCTCACGCTTGAAATCTACGAGTTCAGGAATTGGCGATTGGTGACCTTCGCTTGGGCCTACCCGAGACTTGCGGCAGTGCCAGAATGCTGAATTTTGGGGCAACCCAGCCGAGCACAGCTCCAATCCAGCGACATGCAGGATCTTCAAATACCTCGCCGCACCGGCCATGGGCAGATTGGAGAGTTGAAGCCCAGTTAACTCTTGCTACAATCTTCCGGGTATCTTGTGTTAGCTCGACGCGGGCCCCGTCATCCAAACTCAATCGCCAGCGGCCAGCTTCCTGCCATCGCATTCATGGCCGTGTCGGCCCAAAACATCATGGCATACCGGGACGGCCCAAACCATAGCAACGAAACCCTGTTCACAGGCCAAGGCAATCAAGACCTTGAAAGCAAAGAAGCTACCCCAACAAAGGCTTCATCCAAAAACTCAGACCAAGACCCAACCCCTAGTGATGCCAAAGATCTCATATTCCACCACCTGCACACCCCCGTCCTGGACCAGCTCTGGAGTGTGACGTTTCCAGTGCTGTATGTGTTTGCGAGTCTGTCGTTGGTGTTGTCTTCGATGCAGGTTGTGCTTTCGACGAATTCGGAGGAGCTGGTATGGGGGTATGTCGGGGACGTGACGGTGAGGAGGGCGTTTTGGTCGTTCGCTGTTTTGATACTGTGTTTGACGGCTGCGTTGTGGGCCTTGACTTTTACGGTGCCGGCGGGGGTGCTTGTTTGGCAAATGGTATGGGGGTTTCGGCATCGAAATGGGGCTTAAACCGGCAGTGAAAGGCCTGAGCTGGGTCTTACGTCGACCTCAGAGCATCCTTACAATGGAGGATAGGTCTAATCCGCATGGGGTGAATCTTCACTGCTATCACGCATCGCGCAACTTGCCCTGTGCAAATGAAAAGGGGCAATGAGAGAGACTCACTTGTACCCCTGAATTTTAGTTCGACCGACAAATGACAACTTCAATTCAACTCGACACCACCCTTAGCACCGAGGTAGATATATAAAAAGCCCATTCCACCTTTGAACCCTCCGAGATCAGCCCCCTAAATAGGCTTGCAGCAGCAGTTGACATTTTTATGCACGGAGCTGATACCGATCGTCGCGCCACAGTACGAGCTTCCGCTGGGCTTGTAGCAGTTGCCCCATCTCTGGCCTTCACCCGTGACCACGCCAGGCTAGCCGCCCGAGCACATGTCCTTTTTCCCATGCCGAAGATGTATCCACAGTCCGAAGTCATGACGACGGAGAGCGTGGCGCCACAGGCTGGTTGGGTACTACCGCCAATACCAACCGAGCCTCCACTGAGACTGCAGAGGTGGTTGGTGCCGACGGCGATTTCGTAGTCCCGGCAGATCTTGCGAGCATGGGAGGTGAGAGTGCCCCAGGTGGCTTTATCATCCTGGAGATGTCGAGAGAGATTGGTGTCAGACAGAAAGGGGTGGTATAGGAATACCGAATACTTACGGACGCTAGGATAGCGAAAGCATGCAAGGCACCGACCGAGGGAGAGCAAGTTCAAGACGAAGGCGTTGATTCTCGTACCTGGCGGTTCATGGTTGGTTGATTCGGGTGTGGTGGTGTTTGACTCGATGTGTTTTAATTATGGGACTGGTTCTGGAGTATAGAGAGATTGGATGAATCACTTGAAGAGGTCCGAAAGACCAACTCATATGCTTGTTTTTCAGTGCCTCTCACACCAGCTCTTCGAAGTCCTCAATCGCGATACCAACTCGGCCCCTATCTCTAGGGTCAAGTTTTCACACGCGTATGTTCACCGCGGTCACCGCTTTGAGACCTTGGCGCCTCCTCGAAGCTTAAAGACAGTATTAAGGAAGTATCGGGGGCGCAAAGGCACAAGTCAAGCCGCAAAGAGATAAGTGTCATTGCAGCCAGATTATAGTATGGCCTTACGTCGCTACCGTGCCGCTATCAACCTGGGTATCGAGACCGGGAAGGGTAGTGGACCCTGGAATTGGCATCTCTGACCGATGAAGAGCTGATACGTTCTATGCACTTCGGTAGATGATGTAGTCTAGTGCGGCTGAAAGAAGACTGCTCGAACCGGGTGCGCGGTTCCGCCGGTAAAAACGCAAGACTCTTATCCTCCTGGGCAAGACGGGCTGACAAACAACAGTGCTAGTCAAAGCGCTTGACGAGAGGCCGCACCCGGCATTACAAAGGAATAACAAGTAGTAGTAGGAGAACACTACCGAATACCTACCTATCCAGAGCCCCCCCACACCAAGACCCCCTGCCCCGCGTCGGACCGACGCCCCCTCGATATCTTCCTCTTTCGAATCCCTCCTTCACACTCTCAACATGGCTGAACACAACGAGTTAGGCGTCGCCTTGCGCGATGCTAATACCACGTAACGAAGCCGAGAACAACGCTAAATTTGCAGTTCTCGAAGCTCCGAAGCCCATAGACGTTGGCCGCGGTCACAGTTGCGGCCTTTCGTCGCGGTGACTCCATCCTCGCGACTGGGCTCGCCACCGCGATTCTGCGCGCTGCAGACGCTGCAGATACATCTCCCCTGCTGTACCCGTGTCCACGACTGCCAAGGTGTTGCGGGTTCTGGTATGTACTGAGTTCTCCACCCCTTGCGGATCGTTAGGCTAACACCTATGAGCAAAGAAAAGTGTTGATGCCACATCCGGTTGTGGCAACAGCGATGCGACAGATCTGCCCGTTACCGAGGGGGCCGACCCAAGCGATGGGTCTGCATCGAGCTAACCACAGAAGATGGGCGGCCGAGAGCGTCCTCCCATGCTGTCGTCTCCCCTGACACTACCGCGACAATCCTCCACGACCGAAGCCTTGCGGGCGAAGCAGGGCCAGCCGGCTCCCGTAGGCAATGTCTCGTCTGAGGCGGGCCAGGCATCCGACCCTGAGGACGCTACATTCAACAAGACGGCGAGATGTTTCGGGCTACACCACCAGGAGTCGAGGCTCGACATGCGCTAAGCTCAGGGCGTCTTTCTGGGCTTTTCTCCTCTCGAGCCCGGCAAAAGGCCCGATCGAGAGAGTACGCGGCGCATGGCGTAGCAAGCGAAGGCGACAGCAACGGCGCTGACAAAGCTGAACCCCTTTGCGTTGGGTCAAAGTCAAGTTGGAGGGGGGCTGCAATTTGTCATAGAACCTGTCGGTCCCCTGACACGCTTAATGTCGATTATAACGACGAGGTTGAAGCTACGTAGCAAGCTGACGGCTAAGGCAGTCCTCGGTGCCATTTACGCCAGAGTCGCCACGACAGTGCGGAGGCCGAGGATGAGGACATGTACCGTGACCTTCGCCCGCCAGCCCGCAAAGTGCCGCAAGCTGAGCTCTCTTCGCTCTGCCCTTCCTAGGATGGCCACCGGATGACAGATTCGCTCTAATGGTAACGTCTCCTGGCTACAACAAGTCCGATCACCACCTCCAGGCCGGAAACACTCCGCGCGGCGTAGTATCCCCAGCCCGCCATCCTCTCAACGTTCTGGCGTGGCCGCTTGACGCAGTTCTCAAGGGTGTGACGGTGAACGACCTGGCGACTTTCTAGCTACAGCTCAGTTGGGACTGTTGCACAAATGCCGTACATAAAGACCGTACGACTGGCCAGGCCATAGGGGATTCAGAATCCGACTCCTCCACCAGGTGGCGCAACTCGACGAAGCGAGACCCCAGAACAAAAGTTGCCTTTACACCCGGCGAGAATACTCGTTCCCAAACAGACGACGATTTCCATCCCCCAGCGTTGACGGGAATCAGGTATCGGGAGGCAAACCGGACCTTCAATCTTATGGAGGTTTCCGAAGGTACTGAAGGAGAAGAAGCTTAGAGGAGCTATTGCTGGCTAGATTAACTCGAGGTCGAGCGATGGAACGCAGGTTAAAGATCGATGGAACGCAGGTCGAGAATGAGCTAGCTGGTCGAGGAAGCGCTGGAGGCAAGAAGAGCCCAGTCGAGATTGGACGTGTCGAGGCGAAAGGGAAAAGAACTGTTGGAGTGAATGGCGCGCCCCACTGCCAGACGTCCGCCTACGGATTGCATCGCATCTCATTGACTGCATCGCATTCTCATTTGCGCATCTCATTGACAGGCGCTCAATTAATCCACTCAATTAACAACTGCATTGACTTGCTCTTACCTCACGCGCTTCACCTCGGCCCTCTTTTCTCCTTCCTCGACCACGCAATCGGTCTTCGTCTCCAGCGCCAACGTCGGGTCTCTTTTCCCTTTTTTATCATTGAGCTTAAGGCTGCCGCTGTACAGGAGGAAACCTCTGGGATGCTGCAAACCAGTGTGCAGGCGGGGCTGCAGCTTGCCTCCAGGCACTTGACCAGCTCAACACAGCCTTCGGCGCTGTTGGATGCCAGGGACGCATACCTAGCTTATGCTACAGCCTTGGTATCGACAACAACCTTGGCCAACTCCACGCGTCGTGGAAGAATGGCTCCTTGATCTTTTATATCCAGCGCGTGGCCTCCTTTTTGCTGTCCGATGTGCTGCACCTCAACCGTCTCTGCGCGTGCGTTGCCGCCATTCTCGAGTGGGGAGCCACCACCCGTCTGCAGGACATTTGCGTGGCTGCTGACTATATTGGGAGCCAGAGTCAGAAGTAGACTAGAGGGTCAGAAGTAGGGTCTGTCTAGCAGGTAGCTGAGATAATCTTGATGACGTTGGCAATTGCACAACGCTTGGCGTGGAGGCAGGAAATGCAGACACCCCTCACCGAATATCTAGAATGATCCAGAATGATCCCGAATGATCCAAGATAACGCAGGGTACCCCAGAATGCTAGAATGATCGAGAATGATCAAGAATGTAATCTGTGCCCGCTGTCCTTCACGCTCCGATGCGCGGCCTCTGCAACTGGGCGGGAGATCCTGTCTGTCACATGCTGGGAAGCCAACAGCTGTTCCCGGAACGCATCGGGACAGACATCCTCCGCGACGTGGTAGCATGGCGACCTGCTGGCACCGAGAAAGACATCGACAGGTTCAATTTAATCGGTGTCGAAGACCTAACAGCCAACAGGGATCCTCAGGTGATCTTGACATACGAGCGACTCCGAAACATCTTTCTCAAGACCCAGGCGATTCATCAAGGCACATACTAGGAGGGTGCCTATGGTGAGGAGGAGAACATATTCACCATAGTCAACGAAGCAGGGCGGGAGCGGGAGCGCACAGAGCGTGTAGAGCGGGAGCTAAAGCGGGAGTAGGAGCGAGCAGATATAGTAACGCACTATATTGCTATGCGGGAGGAGAAGCTGCGTCGGATGAACTAGAGTCACAGATAGTTTGCGTAACCCTAGCAGTCTCGCCGATGCCTTGCGGGGTCGCCATAGTACCGGATCCCGCTCGTCGATGTTCAGTTGGCCCATATTCAGAAGTAGAGAGGAGTGTTTCTTCATTGTAGGAGTATATCTATGCGATCAAGTTCCTGTTCTCATCGCGGTCCTCCACCATCCCCAGCTGTACGACCGCCAAATCCAGAACCATTCAGCGCTCGTTAATCTCACGCATCATCTCGCGCATCATCTCTAACTCCTTCTGCATCTCATCAGCCCTATCTCTCTCCTCCTTCCAACGCTGCTCAGCTTTCTCCCTCTGCTCCTTTAAAAGCTGCTCAGCTTTCTCCTTCTCCTTTAAACGCTGCTCAGTTTCGTGGAGATGCCGCTCGACCCCGTTGGTCTTCTCTTGCGCCTCTTGCAGACGTTGCGTTGTCTTCTTTGCTCTGCTCTGCGCAGCTCTCTGCCCAATTCGTTTACCGTAAGAGCACACCCCTCTGGCACGGTCCCGATTCCCCAGCCGCTGCTCGCGTGCCTGACGCTGCTGGGCTCGTTTTTCCGTGAGCGCGATTTGCTCCTTCAGCCTATCCTGCATCTCTTGCTGCGCGCGTAGGAAACGTACGATGGAAGGCTTTTGTCCGCTTGCCGCCCAGCACGCAGTGGCAATCTTAATACCATCGGTGCTGGTTAATTGTAAATCGCGCTCTCCATGTCTTTTCGCCCTCATGAGGACATCCTCTAGCTTGATCGTGATGGGAAAGCCGGAATGCTGCTAGAGATCCGGATTGGGCTTCTGACTAGGCTGTTGCTGAGACGTAAGGCGGAGGTATGCTTTTTTCGGGCGCCTGGAGTCGCGCCGCCAGAGCTCAAACATGATCTCACCAAGCTTAGCGTCGCCGACCTTGGCGATCAGACCGCATTGAACTCCGCCTCGAGGGTCGTTTGGTGACGAGTTTTGGAACCACCACTGAATCGCCTCGCGGGCATCGGCCAGCGACTGGCTGTTAGCGACTTCGAGGACAAATGAGGGAACGGTAGCGCCGGCAAGTAGCCTGGGCATCGCAATGATGCCGTCGTCGGCTTCTTTGGCCGAGATATTGCGGTCTGATTCATAGCGAGCTGATCCAACACGCAAGATATCTTTGGCGGGCATTTGGCGCTGAGCAGCATCCATCGTTTTGGTGGCTACCACCTCGTGCTGTAGCGTCGGCATTTTGACGAAGAGGAGGCCGTTAGCGGCGCCAAAGTAGGTGACGCGACCACGACCGGCGAGGAGCGTGTAAAACTCTTCAAAGACCGAAGGCGACACGCCGGAAAACTTGAGAAAGCTCCCTCCGCTGTCTGCGCAGAGCTGGAAGCGACGGAGGAGAGCGGCAGCGGAGAGGCCGCTGCCGAGGCTGTCAGGGCCGCTGTCAGGGTAGTCTGCCATGGTGGGGTCAATGTCAGTCATGGTGATGGATGACGGTGATGAGGAGGGAAGAGCGATGAGGAGGAGCAAGGATGGGGCAGGATTATTTACCTAGTAGTTTCCTTAAAAGCAGCTAATTGTCAGCTAATTGACAGCTAATTGACAGCCAATTGATGATGTAGAGTGCGAAGGGCCGATCTCACACAGTGTTGAGGGCAGATTTTTGGTGTGCAGAGACAGTGAGCTACAAAGCTCCCACAGTGTGGTGTGGGGGCACAAGGGCACATATTCACATGACACAAATTCACCGCAATTCAAATCGGCCCACTCCCCACTCTCTAACTCAGATCACCCCCTCCCGATCGCAGCGCCAGATTCTCTAAACTCTGCAGATTGAACTCTCCCGATTACAATTTTGCCAACAGCGTCGCCCAATCAACTCGGATGATTTGACTCAAACAGATTGAACTCTGCTGATTAATTTCCAATTAAGCTCTACTGCCGATTAAAGTCTGCCTAGCATTCTGTGTACACTTGACACTAGGTGTTGGTGTACAGGCTGCATTGTGCCTCGGGTTCATAGCTTCCCCCAATGTAACATGTATGTGCAAGCATGCATGGGCGGGTCGCGCCGAGGGTTCGAGCACACGGCGGCACGGCCCGCCGCGCATGTCGATCCTGCCCCTCGATCCCTGCCGTCATGGCCAAACGCAAAACCACGCCTAGTTTGAATTTTTTTTCAGCCTATAAAAAAACGAACAAACAACAACAACAAAACCATCACGATGGATCTACGCACTGAGCGCGGTGCGCCCCACGAGAGCGCTGAGACCGCCGAGCACGATTTGCCCCACGATTTGTCCTACGAAAGCGCCGAGAATGATGTTGCCGTCGAAAAAAGCACTGAGCGCACTGAAAGCACCAAGCGCGATTTCGCCGCAACCTGAGAGTGACCCGCGCAGTTATGTAGCGCTCTTGAGCGATCTCGCATAACTTACCGAAGACGACATTGGCTTTTTCCGCGACTAAAGCTTCCTTGTGACGCCTGACTAATTCTGGGACTTCCACGACGCTAATAATGCTGGCGAATTCCCTTGCAAGCTTGGCCGCTACGATTACGACGGAACAGCGCTGTACTTCAAGAACATGACTCGTCCACGGAGGCTGTAGCAGCACAGCGGGGACTGAGATACACCGACAATTGGTGTTGCTGCAGAACCATGACGAGGTTGGGTAAGTAAAGTACCTTTTTTGATTTTTTTTTCCCCTTGACTGACCTATGGGGCCTCGATCTATTAGTGCCATTGCTCGCGACTTGCGGTTGCACATTGGTTGGCCGGTATATATTTCCGCCGACGAGTATCGGGAGCCCGACTGTGCGTTTAGCATGAGTAACGCTAACCTCCCAACATTTGTGCGCGAGGTGAACTACAGCCGCCGCTTTACCTGCCAGCAGCTTGAGGTAAAGTACTAGGCATATCTTACCAACGCTAACAATCAAAACAGCGATGCGAGTGGTAAGATCCGTACTGTTATGTGTGTGGATTTGTATTATGCCGGTACGGGCGTTAAAACCCTTAAAACCGCCACAGATCTGCATCGCAGCACCATTAGCATTTGGATTCTGCTAGTACTGTAAAGTCGGTGGTGGACTAGGTTCCTCTGTTGTAGGAAGGCGCTGGAATCGATCTTTACCTGTCTGACTTTATGGACGACTATCAGGAGCTACCCGCAGAATTTGTTCGCCCGTGTAATAGGTATGTATTCTTTTTGTCTTTTTCTCACTCTATTTTTGTTTTTCTTGATGGATGTCTAATATTTTGCCTCTTTACAGGTCGGGATAGCCGCCCACCATCCATAACCCGTTTGCGACCCTGATTTCAGATCTCGAGCAATTCTGCCGCATAGATTTCGCGAACCCCCTTGAAACCCGCAAGCGGAAGCGTCAGGATAAGTCAGGTGAAGAGCTCAAAAGTTCAGACAAGATGATTGCTAAGATGCGGGAGATTGAGAGTAAAATGGAGGTCAAGGACCGAGAGACGGAGGCCAAGATTCGGGAGATAGAGGCCAAGAAGGCTGCTGAGGACCGTGACTTGAGAGTTAAGAGGCGAGATGCCGCCAGAGTTTGCCAGGAGCTGCCCGCCGAATTTGTTCGTCCGCGTGATGGGTACGTAATTTTTTTGGATGGATATCTAATATTTACCTTTTCTGCAGGCCGGGCAGGGCACCCACCATCCACATTCCTTTTGCTACCCTGATTCCCGACCTGGAGCAATTCTACTACATGGAATCCACGGATTCCCACAAGCGGAGGCGTGAGGACAAGTCGGGTAAGGAGCTGGAGGAGGGTTTGGCGACCATGTGGGAGATGGAGGCTGAGATGGCCGCCATAGACCGTGGCCGGAGAGACGAGAGGTGTTAGAAACACTGCACACTGGAATTCTGTGGAATTAATGGGGTTGCAACTGCTTAATTGAATTGCTCCTGTGTTGGCTCTCTGGGAACCCCCCCAGGGACCAAACCTTTATAGTCGGGGGATCGGGGGTGCAAGCGGCAATGCCTCGTCTACCCTCTGCAACGAGGAGAGGGTAATCGGCTTAGGGCGCTTATGACGCTCGGATTTGGTCTGGGATAGTGCCGAGTGTGATAGCAAGTGACCTGCTAAAGAAGGATGGCACTTCCTCCCTCACACTACCCCCTGAGCACTCGTGGCTGGTGCTTCCAGGAGCGCGAGCTTTCCCGCAGCATCCTCGCCTTCACAGCCGACCGCATCGTCTGGGAATGCTACACCGCTATAGCCTCCTCTGCTAGCGCGTCCTCTAGCGTGAGCAATCGTCCCAGCTAGCATCCATCTAGCGCTAGGCATCAGAACTAGCATCTCTATGATGGGGCGTCGTCTTACACTAGCGTGAGATGACGCAGACGAAGAGCGATGGAGGCTCTCGAGAAAGCGGATGGAGGTCGACGATGGAAAGCTGACGATGAACGGGCAATTTGTCATCCGCTGGCATCCACTTTTGTGATAGGGGCCCCCGAAAACGGGGTAAGGCTTGGCATCGCTTGGCTGACTGGGTGGAACGAGCGGGGCTTTGCAACGTCTTTGGCTCCGAAAGCTGCACAACTACGGATGTCCACGTCAAAAGTTCTGTCCAAGCGCTAAAAACGCCACCCCCGTTATTGTAATATCCTACAACTAGTGTTTCTATTCTACCCCGCTTGCCAGCTCCGCTCGCCAACCCCACACATCATTACGTTAATAAACAAAATAGCTCCTTATAATAGTATTACAATACGAGTGCTTATTATTACCTTACGGTTACCAGTTAGTGGAAAGACTTCTGCTTAAATTTCAGAAGAAATTAGTATATCTGTTTAGCAGATTAACTGTATATATACCTAGGCTATTAAGTGTGGTTTTAAGCTAAATTGTTAGCCCTTCCTCCTTAAAGATGAATAGCTTAAAGATACTTCTTAATTTAGCCACCCATTAAAGTAAACCCCTAAAAATATCAAAAAGGTTGCTATTAAGGTGCGTATTAACCGATACAGGTATGAAAAAACCGCTGTTAATCTTATAGGTGAACTTAGCTTTGAAGGTATTGAGATCTTAGCTTTAACAGTCCTTTAAATCCTTAAAAAAGCAGGTTTTAAAAAGACGAAACCGATAAGGAAACCTAAGTTAATGAAAACAATAAAGTAAGCTCGTTTATAATAGTGTTTAGCTTATTAGGATTAGACCCTTAAAGATTAGAAATGTGTTATTTAATTAGATAATACTATTGTTATTTTTCTTTATCGTTATAACAGTTATCAGATCTAGAGGATATTAGATAAACAATTTATTTAAAGCGTTATTCGTAAATAGTGGAAAGGATATTCTAAGTTTATGTTTTAAGGTTATTTTTTTACGATAAAAAGGACCCTTATTATTATTAGCTTCTGGAGATAAAAAAAGAAAAAGAGTAAAGTGAAAAAGATATTAAGAGGATAAATAAAGAGTTTAAGCTAGTTTTTTAAAGGGAATGTAAGCTTTAAATTAGAATATAATAGTTATCTTTAATGGGAATTCCTAAGTGAAAACCATAATAGAAATAGAATAAAAAGAATAATAAACTAGCTTAAGAATTTAAAGATAGGATTAATTAGTATTAATATTAAACGAAAATTCTATTTCTTAAACTTTTTTCTTTCATAAAGGAGTGCGAAAAGGATCGCCTTAAGACGATTATTTAAGAGGATAAAGCATTAACATACGTTTATTATATCTAGAATAAAATCTTTAATCTCCATTAGGTTAGACGACTTCTTTAGTTAGGTAATTCGCCCGATTTAAACCCGATTAAGCTATGTTAGCTGTAGATAAAGAGATATATAACTAAGAAAGGGGCCCTAAAAGGCCGCCAGGAGGCGATTAAAGCATGGGAACGTTACTGGAAAGATTTGACATAACAGCAGATTCAAGCGTGGATTAAGAGGATTCTTTAGTATATTTAGCAAATTATTTAATTAGAAGGGGGTAATTAATATAAAGAGGGCCGGAAGAAGGAGAATCAAAGGTAATATGTAAATAATGGAGGTAGCGTTTTTAGCGCCTAGATATAAATTTTGACGTGGATATCCGTAGTTATCAGAAAGAAGAGGGTTCTAGCTAGAGGCTAGAACTGTTAGAAAGAAGAGTCTGGAAACCACCAAAACAATAGATTTGTAACCATTACTACAGACGCGTAATTATAGCCGCGCGGCTTTGCTACACGGCTTGCTACTATTTACAGTTATAAGGAAGGTTCTCTGGCTGAGCCAGAGAGCCGAACAAGTAATAGAATCACGCAGTTACAACCCCTACAATTCTACAGAATCTAGAGTGCCACGCTTCTAACATCTGTCTTAACCCACGCTAGTCCTCTTAAGGCCTGTGTCAGGTGCAGGTTATAATACTACAGCACTGTAAGAAGCAAACAAAGGCTTGAATTACAGGGCAGTGCCACTGTGGATAAAGGTATCACAGCGAATATCAACGCTGGAAACAAGAGGATCCGGAAGGCAGTGCCTTATGATATGATTAGAATTGAGGTGAGCTGCTTGCTTCCAGAAATTAACACTCTTTTATTTAAAATATCTTATTTTAAATAGTGATAATATATATATTATAATATGGGATTTTAACTTAAACTTTAATAAACAATTATTAAAATCGTTAATACAATGTATAAGATATAATTAAAGACGTTTACTAATCTATAAGGTTATCTTATTAATTAATAGTAGTAAAGTTCTATTCATTATATACAATAATATAATCTCTATTTAAATACTAATAACGGTAAAAGATTAAATATATGTGACAACCCTGCAGGCCGTCACTTGGGCCGGGGCGGCCCGACAAATCCCCTGCAGAAGGAACAGTGCAGGAAGACAGTACGTACGGTACTGCGCATTAGGCCAGGGGTGTAAAGACCCAAAGCCCTTACGACTAATGGGACAGTGCTCGCAGCATGTTAAGTGCTTGCATTATAAGCAGGAGAAGTCTCGTAAGTAAAGTGCTTATACAGTGTAAAGTGCTTACTTTATAAGCACTTATAACACCACAAGCAAGGTATAAGGTACCTTTTAGTTAGTTAGTATAGATAGCTGTGGTTATGTCTATAACCACTGGAAGGGACTCTAGTTCTTTACGTTAATATTTTATATTCATTTATATCTTACTTTTTAGACTTACCTCTATGTATTATAATAACAATAACATATAATAATATTAAACCCCCTATTTAGGAGTGTTAACTTAACAGGCTGTCTTCAGAACGCCCCTTACCTGTTAGCGTCTTGCTATACGTTCTGTCTTAACCTGTGCTAGTCCTCTCCAGGCCTGTGTCAGGTGCAGGTTGTAATAATATATTACTTAATAAAAAAGACTAAATTACTATATAATTTATTTAAAATAATTAGGATGAAGTTAAATTATCTTAATATTGTGACGACCCTGTAGGCCGTCACTTGGGCTGGGGTGGCCTGACGAATCCCCTGCAGAAGGAACAGTGCAGGAAGGTAGTGCGTACGGTACTGCACACTGGGCCAGGGGTGCAAAGACCCGAAGCCCTTATAACTAATGAGACGGTGCTTACAGCATGCTAAGTGCTTATACTATAAGCAGGAGGAGTCTTGCGAGTAGAGCGCTTACGTAATGCAGAGTGCTTACTTTATAGGCACTTGTAACACTATAAGTAAGGTATAAAGTACCTCTTAGTTAGTTAGTATAAATAGTTATAGTTATGCTTATAATTACGGTAAGGGACTCTGGTTCCTTACGTTAATATTTAATAATTCATTTATATCTTACTGTTTAGACTTATCTCTGTGTATTATAGTGACAGCGACTTATAGTGATATTAAACCCCTGTCTAGAAGTGCTAGCTTAATAAGCTGTCTTCGGAACGCCTCCTATCTGTTAGCGTCCTGCTATACGTTCTGTCTTAACCCGCGCCAGTCCTCTTAAGGCTTATGTCAGGTGCAGGTTGTAATAAATATACTTTTAACTAAAACTAATACTTATAATATTAATATTATATATATAAAGAAATAATAAGAATAAGATAAGGAGGAATCTGCAGTAGGAGAGACACCTACTTATCTTAAGCTACTTTCTAATGTGACGACCCTGCAGGCCGTCACTTGGGCCGGGGCGGCCCGACGAATCCCCCGCAGAAGGAACAGTGCGGGAAGACGGTGCACACCGTCCAGGTGCACTGGGCCAGGGGTGTAAAGACCCGAAGCCCTTACGACCAGTAAGGTGCTGCTCGCGGCATGCCAAGTGCTCGCATCGCGAGCAGGAGAAAACTTATAAGCAGAACGCTCACGCAATGTAAAGTGCTTGTATAACGAGTACCTATAACGCTATAAGTAAGGTACGGAGTACCTCCTAATCAGTTAGTATAAATAGCTATAGTTATACTTATAACTATTATAAGGGACTCTGGTTCCTTACGCTAGTATTTAATTATTCATTTATATCCTACTGTTTAGACTTACCTTTATATATTATAGTAATAATAACTTACAGTAACATTAAACCCCTGTCTAAAAGTGCTAACTTAATAAACCGTCTTTAGAATATCTCTTACCTGTTAACATCCTGTTATACGTTTTATCTTAACCTACACTAGTCCTTTTAAGGCTTATATTAGGTATAGGTTGTAATACGATATTAATGTCCTAGTTCTAAACACTGTTTATTAAATTCCCAGACACTACCTCTCTCCCGTTAACATATTAACCTCTAGAAAAGGAAAGGAGATTAAGGACGTGTAAGCTTAGCCTCGGCTCCCTACTATTAATAAATTAACTACACGCCTTAAAGACTTAAACCTTAACTAATAGGGATTAGTTAAGAAACTTAACGAAACTTTCCCTAAAGATATTAAAAGCTATATTAGTCTTATTAAAAAACTCTAAGCTTAACTTAACGTTATTAAGCTAAAGAATAACGACCTTAAGGGCTTATAAAAAAAATAAGTAAAGCTCCCCTTACTATCACGCTTTAAGGGAGACTTTATATAACTAGAGTCTTAGATAACTTAACTTTAAAGCTATATTACCTATTATAATAAGCAGTTCTTTAAGGAAGAAGGAAAAGTTAGGTTTATTAAAGCCTTACTAGATAGAGTAACCACTTACTGGTATAAACCTTATATAAAGATAATTAATAACCTCTTTATAAACAGAGTATGTAAAGAAGCCCCTGAGATTTAAGCTCTTTTTAATAACTTTAACGTTTTTATTAACTAACTTTAAACTAAGTTTAGAGAATTAAACACTCCCAGGCGGGTTAAGTAATACCTTATAGCCTTAAGGCAGACGTCCTTAGTCTTTAATTTCTCCACACGCTTTAAACTGGAAGCAGTAAAGACTAAGCTTAGCTAAAAAGCCCTGGTAATGCTGTTTTAAAGCGGCTTAAAGGAGCACGTCACCGGAGACCTTTACTAAGAAGATTAACCGGATTACCTCTAAGAACTAGTCGAGATAGCTATTAAGGCTAATAACTAGTACTATAATCACCATTACCGAAAGAACTTCTAGAAAGAACGGACCCCTTACCAGCCTAAAAAGGGAAATTAGTTAACCGTGACAGGTTATTACCCTAGATTAATGGATATTAATATAATAAACTGTTAGAATTAACCTAACTGTAATAAACCTTAATAATAATAATAGTAGAAGCAGTCTAAAGACTTATCTTAAGTCCAGTGCTTTAACTGTAATAAGAAAGGTTATATAATGCGGTAGTGCCTGTTATTAAAGTAAATTAGTTAAAAGCTAGTTTTAAAAGGAGGAAAGTACGTTAGGTTTAACTTAAGAGACGTTTATATTAGGATAGCAGGTAATAAGGAAGACTGCTCTTAGATAAATAAGTGTAAATTAGGAGACGAGGAAGAGAAGGAAGAAGAACCTTAAAACGTGGTATACTTAATCCTTAAGGGTGTCTTGGAAAAGTTAGCTATAAAGGTATAGGTCGCTACAGACCAACTCCCAGGTGGAAACTTAGAACCACTAAAGGTATAGGTTATAAAAGACCGACTTTAAGAAGAGATATTCCAGTTAGCTGTAGCAGGCCTTAAAAACCTCACCCTGTAAGCCCAGGAACTAAGGAAATCTAGGAAAGACCTTAACTTAAACTTTACTAAAATAGTAAAGGGAATTAAAAAACTAGCCCTTTAAGCTACTTAAGTAGTAAAGTAAACCTTAAAAGGTAAAAGAGAATAAATTAAGAGAATTAAATTAGAGAAATGAAAGTTCTTTTTAACAGTACCCTTTAAGACTCTTAAATACTTTAAGCACGTTAAGTGGATCAGTACCCTTACTTCCCTAGAAGAAGGATAGCTTAAATAACTACTTTATATTAAAGTTAGTGTGCCTTAGACTAGTACTTTAAAGGTCCCTTAAGAAGGTATAAAGTAAGTATATTAATAAAGGATTTAAAAGCTAGGGGAGAAATATTAAAAGTTAGTAAACGAAATAAAAGACTTATAAATCGAAGGTTTTATTATAACGTTAAAGGATAAAACGGTAAAAATTAGGTTAAAGCTCCATAACAGAGTTCGCTTCGCTAACCAGCTTAAATACCGTCTCGTTAAAGAAGATCACTTTGTGGAAGAATAAGTTAAACTATTATTACTTAAGTTCTAAGAAGAGGTTTAGGAGAAATAACGTATATAAAGGTAAGTAAAGGAAGAAAAAGGATAAGGTGCTACTTCCCCCGTTCCATACTCCACTATTACAGTATTAACAGTTAATATCGACTACCTTAATTATAAAGATATACTATAAATCGATTATATATATAATAATTATACCCTTAACTGGTATTATAAACTTAAAGCCCTTTATAACCACTTCCTAAGCATATAAAGATGGGACTACACTGTCGTAAGGGTAGAGTTGGAACTGGCTTACTACTAAGTCTCCTATTCCCTAATAAGAGAATTTAATAATAAGCGAAAAGTCACTATAGTTAACTAAACCCCCGCCACGTGTTAGTAAGGAGGGGTACTTAATAACTGCTTAGTTATAACGTGCTTATTACACTTTAATGGAAAAGCTAAAGAGTAGTAAAAGTAAGAAGATTACTAATAAATTTAAAAGTAAAAAAACATTACTGTAATCTAAGCCTGTAAAGCGTATTATTAACTTATTAAGGACTTTAGGAACATTGTACTATTTAAAGTCAACTGGACATTAAGGTGTGAAAACTTAGGAAAAGTTAATTACTAAGTTTATTAAAGCTGCCTGTTTTTCTAAAAGGAATTAGGAAAAAGCTGCAGGCCCTTTAAAAAGGCCGGAAACTAGTAATTTACTAGTTAGTAAAAACCTTGAGAAGAAGGAGAGGCACTTAAAGGTTAGGCTGGATAAGACTTTAAGGATAGATAATTATTATAATTTAGATATTTAAAAAGTATAAGTATTATTCTATCAGTATTAATATAATAGACGGAAGAGGGAGGCTGTTTAGGGTAAAAGTAGTAATTAATAACGGGAGTACTTCTAACCTAATATACCCTTTATTAGTTAATTAAAGGAAACTCCTTAACTAAGAGTATAAAAAGGCTATTCCTATATAAAATGGAGAAGGAGGCCTATATTAGTATAATAATAGTAAAGTTACCTACTACTTACCACTTTTAATTAAAGTAGATAAGGATAAATAATAAGTAAACTTTAACGTTATATTAGTTACAGGTTATAACATAATCCTAAGTCTACCCTAATTAGAAAAGTATAACTCTGTAATTAATTAAAGGAGTGGCTACCTTACCTTTAGTAAGTCCCCCAGCTATAATTACTGTTTAAAGAAAGTTAGAAAGACACTAAACCGTTTTAAAGATACATAAAGCACTTAAAAGCATACTAAACCCTTAAAACTAAATACAGTTTAAGTTAGGTTTATTAAGACGGTTAAAGGATTAAAAAGTCTATTACATTACTTAAATAACGATTTAAAAAGTAAAAAGAAGTTAAAAGCTAATCCACAGATAAGTAAAGAAGTTAACTTATTTAAAGTACCTACAAAGTACAGGAAGTTCACCCTATTTTAAAAAAAAATACCGCAATTATTAAACTACGGATTATAAGACTACGAAATTAAGTTAAAACTAGGAGCGAAGCTCTGTAACTTCCAGCCCTACTACTTAAACCCTTAACAGGTTAAGGCCTTAAGGGAGTATATTAATGAGAACTTAAAGAACGGGTTTATTATAAAGTTCCAATCCCCAGTAAGGTACCTAATGCTGTTTATCCTAAGGAAAGGAGACAGTAAGCTATATATAATCGTTAATTACTAAACGTTAAATAAGGATATAATTAAAAATTACTACCTATTACCACTTATTACGGAAATATAAAAGCGGATTATTAAAGTAAACTAGTTCTCTAGTCTTAACTTCCCTATAGGATTTAACTATATTAGAGTGAAGGAAGAGGACGAGTATAAAACAGCTTTTTAAACTTATAACAGGCATTACCAGTATTATGTCATGCTAATAAGATTAACAAACGCCCTTATAACTTTCTAAAGCCTTATTAACAGTGTTCTCTACCCCTTCCTCAATAAGTTTATCTTTATATATTTAAATAACGTTTTAATCTACTCTAAAACTTTAAAAGAACATTAAAAGTATATGCGATAGGTTTTAACAGCTTTTAAAAAGGTAAAACTGACAGTAAACTTAGAAAAAAGCCACTTCCACGTCTAAGAACTAAATTATTTAAGGTTTAAAGTAACCCCTAAAAGGCTTAAAATACAACTAGAGAAGACAGAGGTAATTAGGGACTAACCTACTTTAAAGAATTAAAAAGAGTTATAAGCCTTTATCAGCTTTATAAACTTTTATTACTATTTTATCAAGTATTTTATAAAAATCGTAAAACTACTTTACAAACTTATAGGTAAGGGAAAACTATTTAAGTAGACTGATAAATAACAGAAGGCGTTTAAAGACCTTAAACACACCTTTATTACAGCGTCAGTCCTGGCCCTCCTTAATTTTTTAAAGCCTTTTTAAGTCGAGATTAACTCTTTAAAGTTCGTAATTAGTAAAGAACTCAGCTAAGTCCAAGATGATAAAAAACGTTACCTAGTTACCTTCTTATTAAAAGGAATCTATAACCCAGCCTTATAATACCTAATCTATAATAAAGAACTAATAGCGATTATTTAATACTTTATTAAATAAGCACTGTATTTAAACAGTATAGAAAAACCAGTCTAAGTCTTCTCAGATTATAATAACCTCCAGTACTTCTTAATAAAGGAACTTAACCTATAGTAAACATAATAAGTAAAGTTAATAGCCTTATTCCACTTCCAGATTCACCATATTAAAGGAAAAGATAATAGGTAAGTTAATACCTTTAACTGGAGACAGGATTATAAAGATGCTAATCCAGTCCTAATCCCTATCACTATGTTTAATAAAGCTAAAAACAGTACATTAAAGCACATACTGTAAGTGTTAAATAACTAAACACTAGAATAAATTATTAACGTCTATATAAACTTATAAATAAAGTATAACATCTATTAATAATAATAGGACTTTTAAGTAAGAAGGTTAGTAAAAGGAACCTATAAATATAAGTGTCCCTTAAAGGACTTTTTAGGGCACGTATAAGACTGTAAAAAGGAGTGCCTAATATATTTAAATTATAATAAAACTGGTTATTAGTTAAAACAGCTACTAAAAGGCGTAAACAGCACACTTAAACCAGAAGTAAAGCTTTAATATTAAAAGAAACTGTATATTTATAACCTAGATAAACGGAAGGAATACGTCTAACAGGTTTATAAGTCCTAACTTAAAGGACATATAAGCCAGGTTAAGACTCTTACATAAGCCTAATAAGCGTACACCTTCCTAAGAATGAAAAAGCTAGTTAAAGAAGTGGTTAATAACTGTAACGTCTGTTATAAAAAGCAGAACCGACGTTATAAGCTATATAGACTACTTAAACCACTCCCTATACCACAAGCACTATAAAGCTCTATCTCACTTAACTTCGTTACTGGGATCCTAAAGTCTAAAGACCCTGTTATAAGAGTCACCTATAATCAGATCCTTATAATGGTTAACAGATTAATAAAGTGGGCTTACTTTTTATTAACCTTAAAGAATATAATAATAAAATAACTTACTTATATCTTTAAGAAAAAGGTAATTTTATAACACTTTTAGTTAGATAATATTATCACAGATTGAGACAAACTGATCGTGTTAAAGTTCTAATAAAGACTAATATAGAGAATAGGTGTAAAGAGTAAACTTTTAACAGCATTCCACCCACAGACAGACGGTTAAATAAAGCGAGTTAACTAGATACTTATAATATATCTTTAAGTATACGTTAACTTTAAATAAGATAATTAACTTAAACTGTTACTAACAGTACAGATAACCTATAATATAATACCAGTTAAGTTAACAGGTATATTACCGTTCTTCACTAATTACAGTAAAGAGCTTAAACTCTATTAAAGCCTGCCTACTAGCACCCCCTAAGCCACAGTCTACACAGATTGGATATAAGAATTACATAACTACCTATAAGCCGAACTTAAGTTCACACGTAAACAAATGAAAAAGTTTACTAATAAACATTAAACTAAGTAACTAATACTTAAAAAAAGACTCCACTATAATAGTGAACGAGTTAAAGGACTGACTTTTTAAAAGGGGGATTACGTTTACCTTTTTTTATAAAACCTATATTTAAAACGACCTAGTAAAAAGCTTAACTTTAAAAGGTATAAACTATTTTAAATTAAGAAAAAGGTCGCCACCTTTAATTACAAACTAGACCTACCCGCCAGCATAAAGGTGCGGATTAAGGTTTTTCACATCTTACTTTTAAAACCCACCTTAAAGAAAGTTCCTCTGGAAAAGAAGATTAAAATCGACGCTGATAAGGACAAGTATAACGTTAAGGAAGTCGTAAATTTATAGAAAGGGAAAAACATGTTTAAATATCTTATTAAATAACTAAATTACAGCCTTAAAAGCAACTTGTAGGAACTAGTTAAAAACCTTAAATACCTAGACCTAATTACAGAGTTTTACTAAAAGAATCCAGACCGATTAAAACTAACAATAAGAACTAAAAATAAGATAAGATCTAACATCTAAACTACCATATTAAAAAGTAAGACCATTATAGGACTTAAAGCCTAAGAAGCGGTAAGAAACTCCTTAATAAGTATAGGAAGACATTTATTAAAACCCTTAACTAAGGTTATAAGGACCTTAAACCTAATAAGGAGGCTAAGCCTCTAGAGTTCCTAGTAAGCTCTATATAAAAATAAATACTGTTAAGAAGAAAAGTCAGTAAAAGAAAAATAAGTAAAAAAGTCACTAAAACCCTTATAGGAAGTTAAACTTATAATCTCCTATTAAAAAAGGCAGTTATAAACTAAATTATAAAGTAACCACTTATTACAGAGACCCTATTAGAAAGTTCCCCTAATCGAAAGACTCCACATCTTTAAGAGGAGTATTTAGCTTAACCTCCTTACTTTCCTAAAACTCCAGCAGCTCCGCTTTATAATTAAACACTTTCACAGCCCGGTCCTTAAGGTAGGACCGTTACTTATAAAGGCATACTAGGTACGCTAACACCTTTTAAAGCTTAATAGTGGCCTTATAGAGCTGCTAAGTAGTAAACTCGACTTATAAGTTAAAGCTTTACTTTTTAATAAGAAAAGCCTTTAACTTCGCTTTATTAACATTAAAAACGTCACATTAGGAAGGCTAGTGCCTCTCTAAACAGTAGTTGTAACTATTAGACTAGTTTAAAACCTAATAGATAAGTAAAGGGTTAGCAGACTTATAAAAAGAATAAAGGGACATTTCGCCATTAAACACGTATATGTAAGCTGTAAGGTTTAGGTGACGGTTAATACTTCTGCCTTATTCCCGTTTTAAGACCTAAGAGCTAGACACTTATTATATGGTAAAGTGGTGAAAGGAGAAACTTACCTTTTAAGTTCTTTATAGGAAAAGAACGTTAAAGAGGGGGAATCGTGTGACGACCCTACAGGCTGTCACTTAGGCCGGGGCAGCCTAATAAATCCCCTATAGAAGGAATAGTGTGGGAAGACAGTGTATACTGTCCAGGTATATTAAGCTAAGGGTATAAAGACCTAAAACCCTTATAACCAGTAAGGTGCTGCTTACGGCATGCTAAGTGCTTACATTATAAGCAGGAGAAAACTTATAAACAGAATGCTCACGCGATGTAAAGTGCTCGCATAATAAGCACCTATAACGCTATAAATAAAATACAGAGTACCTCCCAGTTAGTTAGTATAGATAGTTATAGTTATGCTTATAACCACCGTAAGGGACTCTGGTTCCTCACACTAGTATTTAATTGTTTATTTATATCTTACTGTTCAGACTCACCTCTATACATTATAATAATAACGACCTATAGTGACATTAAACCCCTGTCTAGGAGTGTTAGCTTAATAAACCGTCTTCAGAACGCCCCTTACCTGTTGGCGTCCTGCCATACGTTCTGTCTTAACCCGCGCCAGTCCTCTCGAGGCCTGTGTCGGGTGCAGGTCGTAATATCTAAGTCTTATAAGAAACTTATATTAAACTAGCTTTTAATTTATATACTTTATAACTCTATTACTTAAGATAAGTGTGAAATTATTCACTTACTTTAAAACTTTAAGGCTGGCTAGAAGTTATACTTTTAATATATTTAAAGCTATATACTTACTATTAAGACTATATCTAGGTAAGTTCTGCTATTTAGGTTCGCTAAGAACTTATAGCTAGCATTACTTTAACCGTTTCAAATGGGAAGATAATCCTACCTTAATAACTACCTATCGTTAGAGTTAAGAGGCACATTACAGATAATTAATAATTAAAGAAAGTAGTAAATTTTAAAATAATTTTTTATATAAGACTATGCTTTTTATAAAGCTTTTAGTATACATAATATGTACTAATAGGTCCTTACACTATTTGTAAAGGTGTATTAATGATTACTATACTTATTAGTTAAATTCTCTATAGTTATAGTTCTTTACTTATTATAGAATTATAAAGGTAACGCTCTATCTTAAGAGGTTTTTACTTTTTAAATTCCATCTGGTTAACCAAATTCCAATCAGAATCAGTCCGTAACACGAGTATTACCGAGACCCACGCCGTTATAACAAGGGTTAACGAGGGTAGGTACTACAAGTAGCGGAACGATGGTTATAAGTATAGTAGTTAATCAATTAAAGCCTAGCTTCTACTCTCTGGCTCCGCCAGAGAGCTCTTCTTTATAATCGTATCTAACAAAGCGATTTTCAACAAAGCCAACTACCAGCGGCTCGCTTCGTTAGTTCTTCTTATAACCAGGCCTATCACACCTAGATTCGACTTATCACATTCACCCGGTCTTTGGGTCGAGACGTCAACCTGGGCCTATCCCTCTCGACCACCGCTAAAACCACCATATCCTTTGCGCTCCAAGGTCTTCCTCCATTGTATATTGAGGACATGTAAATGGCCACCTCGTAGCAGCCCTTCCTATCGTGGGCTTTAGGTCGCCATAGCGAGTCGCAGCAACACGGAGGGGACCAGTCCCCGGCTGGGGAAAACGGGGCGCAGTTTGCGACACAAGGGCACATGAAGAGACACACAACGGATGGGGATGGACATAAATCACAAGACTGGGCTAGTGCTGGCCGGAGCTGCAGCGGTAGTGACTCGGTCGATTGGGCGAAAGACAATCCAGGCTCACGGGTGCCATCAAATACAGAACTAGAGCTTTTACAGTTACGGGGAGAAGAATAGATGCGCATCTCGTGCTCATGCTACTCCTCTATCTTTGCATAGAACGAAGTTCATGGCTATCATTGCTCGTTGGTGTTAGATTCGGTTTCCACGCGAAGTGAACCCGACTTAATGAGGAACAATCATCGCCCACAACACCCGCAGCGCACAATGTGGGCGCCCAAGTCGAGGCACGAATAGGGAAGCGCGTCGCTCACAGGTCGGGGGCGCTTCTTTAGTGGTGGTGGTGGGCGAAGCGGGTGCAGTCGGCGCAAGAGATGTTGCGAAGACAAGACCATGCACGATACCATCAAGGGCCGCGACGTTCAGTGTATCGCAGACCCCTGCCGCCAGGCAAATACGCACTGAGAACGTGCCGCCGGAGTCCAAACACGTCACCCGGACAGACCGCGTCCGGGACTTAGAGCGGCGGCGTCATACGATTTCTTTTGCACCATGGTGTGTAACATCAAGGTTCGCTAGCCAATACTAGCTCAAGTACCGCCGCATGGACGATGACCTCTTCCCCTAGGTAACCCCTCTAAGGCTCGCGGCGCTTAGTTTTCTTACCCATTCCCCGAATCGCAAAGTTAGCCTGTTCCAAAAGTGCGTCAGGTAAGTGAGAAGCCCCATCTACAACGTGTGCGGTTGCGAACGGCATGGCATGTGAGGCCTACATAACACTGGCAACTGCCCGCTTCAGCAGTGGCAGACCGCCCCTTATCGACGCTCTCCCATACATCCCGCATCTCGCCCGCAACATCCAACAGAGCCACTCCCTTGCCCCGAGTCACTCACCATTGCGAAAATCCCCGTACTATACCTGGCCCCTCTCACGCGACAACGACCCCAGAACGCACTGCTCCTGCCTCGCTAGCAGCGGCCGACATCTTCCGACCGACTATTGCCCTGACTCAGAGCCCGAGAATCCGAAGAACCGGCTCCCTAGGATTCAAGAGATAGAAGATTTTGGCAATAACCCTAGCCCTATCGCGCCACCACGGCTCCCTCGAGGGGACGCTCGCCCCTTGCGACGGCCACCGTCCTCTCCGTCCTCGCCCGTTCGCAGCTATCCCGTAGACGCCCGCGTCTCGCACGGAACCCTGCCGGCCGCCACCGCCCACACCCCCAAGGAAATTCCGCTGGCGCTTCCGCGGCCGCCGCGCGGCAATCGGGACCTGAATCCGGCCAACCGGCAGCGCACAGATTCCTTCCGTCCGTCCATTTTGAAGCCTGCCCCAAGTACGTCAAGCGCCACGTAACGAGTGTCCGTCCACTGCCCCTAGGAGGCGGCATGACGCACGGGGTTCCATGAGGCGATACCAACCTGACAAGCACCGTCGTCTTCGTCCTACCAACAGGCCCATGTGACTGTCGTCAGAAGGCGAGCATTGCGGCAGGGTCGGTGATGGGGGAGGGGACGTGGCCGGTTCAGGCGAGACCATACGTCTCGATGAGAGCTAGACGCAAACACAGGCCCAGCCTCGCTGCGCGCAACGACGCTTCCTGTGGCACCGGTACTACGGCCCGGTTCCCGTCAGACGTAACTTGGACGTGGTTGACGCCAATGCTGATCGTGGCCGGGACCGTCCCCACCCTCAGCGAGGTCTTCGTGCGGACGTCGTAGATTAAGTGGACGGCAGCGTCATTGCATCCAACGGTCAGCTGTTGTCTTGTCGGCGAAGCGGGGTCACAAATCTCAACAGATTGAGACGAGGTTGGAAACCGGTACTGAGCGGTGCGCAGTTTGCATCGATGGGAGACCAGAGCTCAGCACCTTACTCTGTGCTGTTCGAGTGCTTCCAGCTTGAGATCCCGCTGTTTAAACTCGTCGGTCCGCTGCTGTTCAAGTGACTCAAGGTCGTCGTTGCGCCGCGCCAGCCGTTGTAGGCTCTGATCCAGATCGAGATTCCGCTGCTTAAGTGTCTTGTTTTGTGTTCCCAGATCTCTTTTCTCTCTCTCCAGCTTGGCATTCTGTTTTCTGAAAAGCTCGAGCTAGTTGTCTTTTCCTCAAGCATACGGTCGTTCCGCTTGCGTTTCCGTGGTGGTCAGTCGCGGAGGGGTATGACGGCGAGACCAGCGTAGCTATTCGAGCATTTTAGGAAGCATAGACGAAACGAGGCCGAGGAATAACAGACCTTTCTGTGGACATTACCTCGATACAGTCTTCGACACTCATCTTGGCGGTTCGAGTCTATGACTGCTATTGGAGCGAGAGAGGCCGTGGAATTCCAGCAAATGGCAACCGCTGGCTTGGACCAATTCGTGCCAAGCCATAAAAGGTGGGCTATCTGGCAACCCCCTTTGTGCAAGACACCCTTAAAATGCAAGCACTTGGGTGGTCTAGATTACTTGCGTTTACTAGGTTGTTGACTGTAGATGTCTCGGGTATTGTTCCCGGATTGTTGCCCTCAAGCGGTCCCGTGATTTGAGGCGTATGTGAGGAGATAAAGCGGTTGTCAATTTAAAAGCACCTGATTGGCCGCTTTAGCGCCTTTGCCAACATCGCGCATCGCATGCCCAGAGTCAGGCGGCTCTGCAACTGTGGCTGACTAATCCCGAAGAGTCCAAGCCCAAATATACCGCACACCGCGACTTCTCTCGATCCCTCCTCTCCCTCAACCGCACCCCGCCCGTCATGACAGACCAGTTCTCGAAGATAATAACGAAAAACCCTATTGGAAAAGGCCTTGATGCCTTCCGCACCTCCTTCCATTTGGCCTGTGGAGGCGCGGGCCTCCTCGCGTTGCGGTAGTTTGACTGAGAAGGCAAGATAGCATTCGTTCTAAGCTGTTTTCCCCTAACCGTTGTGTAGATCTGCAAAACCTCTCCCTCATTCTTCTCTCGACTCTATAGATCGCGATCTATCAAGACTCCATTCGGCCATCAGCTCCGATGACTTCGACCTCGACCCATCGAGCCTCTCCTCAAGTCGGCCGTTGCCGACGATAGCGATGCCCTCATCTGAAGTCTACAAAGCGGTTACCGAACCTACCTCGCCTCCCTAGTCCATAGCCTCCTCCCTTCAGCAGACTCCGTGGCTTCACAATACGGGAAGCTTCGCGAACTCCTCCGAGTACGCAAAAACGCTCTGTCTCGTGTTCGGCCGCTACTCCAGGTTCCTCGCAGTTTTAACTTGGCTCGCTTTACTCTGTTGGTCGACATGCGCGGCGATGAGGAAGTCGCCCTCGGCTGGGCCGGGCGGCCGAAGGAACAAGAGGTCGAACTCCGGCTGCAGGTCACCGCTAGTGACGGTATGCGACGCGGGAGTCTCGGGCGCCGTACCATGAATCCAATCAATGGTGATTTCCTGGGCATTCGCTTTCTGGGCCGCTCTGGTGGCCGGTCCTTCGCGGGGCGGCGGTGTCGTCTCTACCCACTTCAAGATAATTTTGCATCCCGCTCGATCCAGCTTCGCCAGGAGAACCATCTTGACCTGGTGATCCGAGGTCGAAAACCACCATTGCATGTCCTTACGCAAGTCAGCTAGGGTGGATGAGTTGCTAGCCTCTATGACTAAGGTTGGCCAGGCCTCGCATTCCCTGCGTTTCCCCCTATGACTGCCGCTCGAATCGGGTTCCCCGGCGCCCCCATCCCCACCCCCATCAGCACCGTCGCCATTCCGGTATCCTCGTCCTCGGAGGAAGCTCGTGGCGCCATCATCGTTACAAGCATCCTTGAGGCCAATGGCAACAATTTCGTCTCTTCCTTCGTTCGAAAGGGCTCGGTGAAGTCGTTCGTGAGGCTTTCCTGGCAGCATGGCAATGGGCATTTGCTCCTGCGCAGCATAGTCGATGCGACTCCCAAAGTTGCCCGGCCGCGCGTTCTCGTGTCCGCCGTGTACATGTCGGGGCAGTCGGGGTGGAATCGCAGCGGAGGTAACAACTCGGACTTGTCACAGAAGCGTTCAGGCGGCGAGTGGGCGTCGAGTTGAAGTCTCCCGTTGTAGATGTGTTTAGCTCCGTCACACAATGTTCTGGTCTCCCGCCGAGAATTACCCCGGTGTCCAGGCCGGCGCATAACCCCGATCAGACAAACGCGGGAACTCGAGAATCACGCGCGCCTCGATGTCGATGTCATTCAAATTTGGGATTGTCGGACACCCCGATCTACTTATCCTCCGGAGGTCGCAAATTGACGGCATGGCCTCAAACCCGGTGATGCTTCGGTGCGGATCGGACAGCTTTGCGGAGCGGTGGACGCCGAGTAGCCTGTCAGCGATCATCAGTCAGCGATGAGCGATCAATTGGAGACAATTGAGTACCCTGGTGTCTCGGCACCAGCACATGTCGTGGCTGGATCTTGGTCTCTTGCCCACGATTTCGGCCTCGAGCGTCGAACGTGCGGCGGCTGCGGTCGCGCAGGGTTTCTGGACGGCAGACGGAGTCGAGACGGAAGACAGTCGGGATACCTTATGCCATTGACTGATGTCAGTGGGATTGGGATCTCCACGGGGACCAGGTCGGGGGGGGGACCTCATTCTGGGGGACCTACCATTCTAGGTCGTGATTCGGAGGCCTATTGAGTGTCGAATGCGGCCTCAATCTCGCTGGCCTCAATCTTCGCTGCGAGAATGGAGATTGAGACCGTCCCGTGCACCGCCTGAAGTAGCTCTTTGCTTGCCCCGTGTGACCTAGTCACCGTCTCCATGGTGTGCCCGCCTCGGCCCAACTGCCTTCATCTGAGGCGTCTAGATAAGCTTCCTCGATGTCGGGGCAGCATGTCGGTTCCCTGGCCTTGCGGGCGTCCTGGCCGCCCATGAGCTCTAACATCACATTCACGCCCCGCACAAACGATGTGATGTTCACACTCAGGTGTACAGAGCTACCGCTGCTCTCCTGCCTTGGTTCTGCTGTCCATCACTCCAGGATCTGGTTGACCAAACACACAAATGGCAGTACTTCCGCAAGAATCCACGAACCCTTATCAAGGCAAAACTTGCCCCGCTGTATTGGTGCAGAACACCTGGCAATTCTTCGTAACTTAACCTACGTCTACCAGGAAAACCTCTATAGTTGCTGCTAGATACAACAAGCCCAAACTGTGTACACTGCCTCCCTTGTTTCTACACTAGACCGAGGTAGCCCATAGCGATTACCACCTGCGAGGAAAGCGAGCCAAGAGACGGCGCCACGGAGCGATGGCGACCTCGTATGGCTTTGCCGTAGCAGAAGGACCAAGATAGCCCTCGGTACACCAATCGCCGCTAGTGAGAGGCGATGACAGAAATGCATTGCTGCCATTAAGCATGGCTCGAGGGACGGTTGTGAAGAAGCGGCGACCACTTCCATCAGGTTTGGAGCTGCTGCTTCCACCAAGCGCGCGGCCTGTGCTGCCCATGCCTGTGGCATGTTGTTGATGCATCTTTGCAAGATGCTTCTCAAGTTCTTGGCGTTGTGCAAGGTTCTGTTCGCGCTCTTTGGCGAGAGTTCGCTCGAATTCCTGGCGCTGTTGGGCGAATTCCTGGCGCTCTTGAGCGAGAACTCGCTCGAGTTCCTGGCAGTCCTGACGCTTAACATGCTTAAGAATGCTGGAGGGGCCTTGCATTGCCTCAAGCAGCATCTTTTCGTCTCCTTCCGTCATTGTGAATTTCTTTGGAAAGTTGAGGTGACGCGCAATACGGAATGCAGCTCCAAGCTCTCCATATGAAATCGTGAAATTCGGCTGTCTGAAAAATGAGAGTCACATTAGTAAACAAGGGTAGAAAGAGAAAAATAGAAGGGGCAAGTATGCTGACCTAGAGATGCCAACTGGAGGGCGACAATAAGCTGCCAGCAATCCAGCAGCACCGAAAAAGTCGGAGAGGTAGAAGCCAACCTCACCATCAACAGGCCCTTTACGATCGCTGTAAAAGACGTCACCACGTCGCTCCCAACGGAAACCGAAGCTGTTATCGTCCGCAACAATAAGTCCCACTCTTGCCTTGTTAAGTCTCGGGTAGTTAGCATCTGTGATAAGACCAAGCAGGAGCCCTCCAGCAGTGATGTAGACTTGGCCCTTCTCTTCCGCGTGCTTTCGAGATTCTCTCTAAGAAACCTCGGAAACCATAGTAGGCTTGACACCATAACGTTCACCATTACGCCCAAAAAAGCCGAAAGAGCCGTCAGGTTCGTACCAGAGCTTGTCCTTTTGTTGGATCTTGCCTGAAAAGAGCGGAAAGATCTGTTTCACATCCTTCTCATCCATGCCAGTGGCGGCGTCTGTCGCAGAGGTGATAAGCCTCTGTAGGAGGATCGTATTGATGGTCCCCGCAAGGGAGGCATGGCCCGGAGACTGGCCCATTTTGAGAGAGACGGTGCAGGATTTGTAATCGTATTCGAATCGCGAAATAAGGTTCGAGATGTCGCGTTGCCGTAGGAGTTTGGAATGGAGAGTTTCGACTTTGTCGGTCGTCCAGTGGAACTGGATACAGAAGGGCAATTCTTTACCGGATTTTACGTCGGCGGTCAATTGGGCTAGCCGTTGAACGAGCTGATGGAACGAGGGGCTGCCTAAGAAGATCTGTTTCCGCAGGAAAAGATTAGCATGGGCAATGCGGGAGGGGAAAACAGAAAATGAAAGAGCGCGGACCTGGCCTCCATGATGGTCCTCTCCAGAGGGGTTGGGAGACTCTGGCGACGCCATTTTTGAGGCCATATTGAACATGCGATTTCAATTGCGTTGCGAAAAAGAGAGGGGAGAGTCTGGAATGGAAGGAAACTTACTTGGTGATACAGCGTCCGAGCGCCTGGTCCGAGCGCGACTTTGGTGTTTTTACGCGATGACGACTGATCTCGGTGGTTCAAGTGCGATCATGACTGATCTCGCACGGTGTTAGGCTGGGGGTTTGGTGCTGAAAGACAGTGAACTAAAAAGGCACGCACCGTGGTGAGGAGCACAAAATTTGAACAATACGGCATAACATTTGACAATGGGCGCAACAATGGGCACAAAATTTGATAATAGGACAAAATTTGATATAGCGCTCAAAATTGACAATAGAGCCCATATAGAGTGACTGAGTTTGGAATTCGGCAACGAGTTCATCAGCGTGACCTTGGGATAGGTACATCTTGAGCAGCCGGATGACATCCTTCCCAGTTAGATGATGGCATTTATATGTAGATTGGGGTGGCTAAGTTGGCGCTTGGATTGCGGTTGATTGAAGAGCCGCGCTTACGAGAAGGAGGAAGGTTACCTTCATAGGTAGCGAAAAGGGGACATCACAAAGCGTGGGAGAGAGGGATAATGGCTGAAATCGAGACTTTTAGAGAGGTGGATGTTACAGCCTGCACCCGGAATGGGTTAAGACAGGTCGCCGATGTGCGTATACTTAGGGAGATCTATAAGACATAGAGTAAGCTGAGCAGTAAAGCACAAATAAACAGTGTATTACTTACGTGAGGAACTAAGAGATTCTTGACTTCATTGTGGGCACGATGGTGGTATCTATTTATCTCTTAGCATGGAGATCTACCTGATTAGTTCGCGTGAGGTGAAGAGCGCGTGTAATGGTATATTCTGAAGTATCTTATTCCATCCTGGTATACTGCGGGACATTCCATTAGTGCTGGTATATCATGTACCATCCCAGATTCCGTGCTGGGGTACTATGTACTATCTTAAATTCCGAGCTAGGATATCATGTACTATCCTAAATTCAGATTTGGGGTATTGTGCACCATCCCAGAGCATGTACTGGTATATTCTGGGCTAAATTCGGAACCGTGGTCCAAGATTCGGGTCACTAGGGCCCTGTCGCCCTTTGGTACTTTCCAACCGCGGTCCCAAATTTAGGCCCTAGCTTTCCCGCTTTTCAGAATAGCATGAGCATCACAGTCGACCTGAAACTGCTAAAACATAGTGTGTTCTAAGTGTCGGTGACGGTGCAGGTTGTGAGAGCTGGAGGCTTTGGGGTGGAAGGGCTTACTAGTGGGAAGAGGATCAGAGTAAAGATCTTGAATGGCTAGCAATCTGCTCTACCTCTACAGAAAATCCTTTAAGCTATTGTTTGAAGTGACTTCGTACGTTGTTGTGTGTGCTCTGTGTGCTCCGGGCGCTCCGCACGGAACACATAGAGCATGAAGAGCACATAGAGCACTTCTGGCGCCTTATCGCGTGCTCTGTCTATTATCGCTTCTTGTCGCAGAGCGCCCTCGGATAAACTGCTATAAGATACAATATATGACGACATGGAGTTCGAGGAAAGATGTGAAACAAAAAGAAGAAAACTACGACGGGCATGGCAGCAACGGCAGAGGCTTCAAGCGTTGATGCAGAATGCCCGAATCAAGACACAGATGACACCCAAGAAAGTTGGCACTTTATCACCAAACGCGATATCTCACCCACCTCTTCTGAAGTATTTTCAGTCTTAAATGGGTCCTGCGCACGGTAGTGCTATGAGACCAACGACCGGACTTATTCATTAGATGAGACGAAGAACGCCAGTCGCAATTGATGATGCCTCTTGCAACGAGACGCAGCTGCGCCCCGCATGAGTGTTCATGGCGCCCAACCGAACTGCAGACGGTCAAGTGGCTGTTTCGAGTACGGAATACACGGGTGGGGGTTCAAGTCCCTGAAGACCCGAGTCCGACGAGTCGCTCGATAGTTCGACGTTTACCGACCAGGAGCAGGAGGCCTGCCGCAACAGGGGGTAGCAAGTTGGGGCAGCCGGAGATAGGGGACTCGGCGGGAACCACCAGCACACGCCGAGGTTCTCGTACCGCGAGCAGTAGAAAGCGTGCACATCCTGACGCGTCAGAGAAGATAGTTGGAAAGCGGTCGAGAATGGGCTAGCTTTGCGGGCATAGAGCCGCACAGGGGTCTCGGGGCGTTGGACATTGCTGGAGTATTTTTGCGACTTCACTATCAGAAATAGTTACGGTATCGCGAAACGGGCATACTCATTTTGACAATCCCCCCTTTTTCCAAAGCGGCGAAGTTCTGTCCAACCTTGGCTTCGTCTGGGACGTTCTTGGACGACTAACGCTTTCGTAGGAGCTCCCTCTCCCGGCGCAAGTGGCTGAGACAAAACATTCCGTACGGTTTATTTATGTTTCTATGGACGCTAAACGCTCTTAGTATGGATATCCCGTATGCATTAGGGGGTTACGAAGATGAGGAAACACTGGCTGAAGTAACTTACTGGGCGGTCAGGATCGCTGACCCGAGGATGAGGAGTGCTGCTCGTTCGGTGAATTGTCAGCGAGGAAGATAGCTCCACTCTTGGATGAACCGCTGAGCACCTAGGCTCGTACCGCATTTACGAAGAGGAATGCGAGTCGTCAAATATCGATTCAGCGGGAAGGGTTGGGCATACTGAGGATATAGAGATGTGAAGTTACGTAGCAAGCAACAGGGCGCTGTGAAAATAGGTAGCCGTAGCGGCAACTAAACGTTAAACTATGAGCAGTCTATACTACTAACTGTATACTTGAAATGATAAGCTGCATCATAAAGCATCATAAAGCATAGGCATACATTGGGTGGAGTTCTCCTTGCGGAGCACGCTATCTTTTTTTGGGGTGGGGGGGTTTGGAGGGAGGAGGACCAGTTCAAGCAGCAGTAGCAACCTCCCTATTCGCCAGCCGATTTTCTGCAGCCTAGATGACTGCCCTGTGCCGGTGATGCCTCCGACTGACTAGAGACGGCGCGTTACAGATAGAGGTAGGCCTCATCACATTATCTCCCATACCTTCTTGGTTGGTCGCGGTGCCAAGCACCAATCAGGACCGCATTGTTAGCCTCACTTTGATGTATATTTGGAGGATGATTGGCGAGGATGTAAAGATAATGAGGCCTACGACAGCCAACTGCGCAGAGGCCGAAGAGGCGCCGCTATGTATTCCTCCCATAAAAGCACAAGCAGGCGCCCAAAGAGACATTCGCGGTGCTGAACCCGCGTTTCTCCGCAGTCACATCCTTCTACAACCTCATCTCCACTCTATATTGCCTAGTAAAGAGGAAAGGACTTGTGGCAGCAAATGCAAACCCAGCAATGACCACGCCCGGCACCTACCTGCGGTCCGACACGGTACATCGCTTACGGGGAACTCGCGGCAGCATGCCTAGCAGCTCCGCGTCGGAGGTAGCATCTCGCTCTCTTGTCTCCCCTAGAGCCGCCCCGATGGCTACCGACTCGCGTCTGTCAACCACCACCACGACAGCGGTTAGTGTGAGGGAGCCCTCCCCTCTCACGAAGAGTCGGCTGGCGCTCTCCGCACTCACGATTCTACCCTCGTCGGTTGCCACAAGCCGGGCCACCACAACGCGCACCCGTGAGCGGCTTCGAGATGCCGAGGCGGCGGTGGATAAACTACGTCGCGCCGTGGAGGATGAGCATGACCTCGTCGAGAGGCTCAAGCGCGAGGGAGACGCGCTAGTCCTTACCGGCCCCGAAACGGCCCGCCGCATCCGAGAGCTTCGGCGCGACGAGCTCCATGCAAGGGCGGCGGCGCCCCGACGGGCAACATCAGGGCTATTTAGGACCATTTGCTCCACGGACTTGCTGTTCCTCATCGACACCACCGGCTCGATGGGGGGCTACATCGAGGCAGCAAAGCAGCAGGTCCGGAGCATTGTCGATGATCTTGGCAAGGCGTTCCTGGGCCAAGCTGAGCTTCGAACCGCCGTAGTCGGATACAAGGACCACGGAGATACGCCTAACATCCAGTTCTTGGACTTTACCTCGTCCACCGACGAGGTGCGCTCCTTTCTCGGTGGCCTGGTTGCCGACGGTGGAAATGACGCTCCTGAGGACGTCCTCGGAGGCATCCAGCGAGCTATCGGGGCATCGTGGAAGCATCAGACACGAGTTGTCATCCACATCGCCGATGCTCCGCCCCATGCCCTCCACGACCTCCCCGCCGGGTGGGATTCATATGCCACCCCAGGGAGTGAGCCGCACGGGCTGACGCACGCGCCGTTGCTCGACCAGATGGTAGCCCTCCGGATCAGCTACGTGCTGCTCCGTATCAACAACACCACGGATCGCATGGTCTTTGCCTTTTCCGACAAGTATGCGGCGGCTTCGGCGGACTGCACGCTCCTCCCAATCAACAGCTACGCGAGCAAGGTGGGCCGCTCCGCGCTCGGCCCGGCGGAGGCCAACGCGCCGCTGCTGTTCCGGGAAGCCGAGCTCGGCACCACCCTCGGCGCGCTGCAGCACCTGGTCGTCAAGGCCGTCACCGCGTCGGCTGCGCGCACCGCCAGCCGCATCACCAAGGCGACAAGAGGGGGGGCCGGTCTGAAGCTCACGCCCATCAGCGAAGATGACGGCAGCGTTACCGAGGTGGAGCTAGAGGTCGGTCCCGCGCGCTGGGATGCGCCTGGCTGGCTCGACGAGACGCTCATCGTCGAGGGCTTCTCGCCCGACGTCGTGCGCCACGGCTGCAGCACCCTCGACGCCATGATGGAGCACGACGACAAGATCCCCATGAGCGTCCTCCAGCTCGTCATCCACAAACGCGCGCGGCCGTTTGCCCAAGGCTCCCTCCGAACGGCCTCGTACGCCGGCACGGCGGCGTCGGCCAACCGCTACGTGGTCAAGTCCCACATGCGGGCGGACTCGCGCCTCCCGCACCTGACCGAGGGGATGCGGAGCCAGGCGCTGTGCAAGGCCTTCGCGCTCGACTTCAACGCGCTGACAGGCAGCGCGGAAGGGCACCCGATCGACTTTGTCGTGACGGCATGCTTCCAGGGCGCGCTGGCGTCCTCGGATGCGTGCCTGTCCATGGAGCCGTATCTTGAGGGCACGTACGTCAAGTACAACAGCAACGCCGGCTACGTCAACGACGACATCGCCGGCGACAACGCCTTTGGCCGCGCGGCCCAGGCCTTCTCGCACTTCACCTTTGAGCGCTCTCGCGGCCGGTTCCTCGTCTGCGACCTGCAGGGTGTCGGCGGGCTCCTGACGGACCCGGCCGTGCACACGCTCGACCCCGACCGCTTCGTGCTGTCCGAGACCAACCTCGGCGAGGACGGCTTCAAGCTCTTCTTTGCCACCCACGAGTGCAACGCCCTCTGCCGCAAGCTGGGGCTCAGGAGCAGCGGCTCCACCCTCGTGGCGCCCGGCGGCGGCGACTTTCGCGAGACCTGGTCCAGGACGGCCGATACCGTCTGCTGCTGCTCGAACAAGCTCTGCGGCAAGATCCTGCGGCGCACCACCGCCCGCGAGTCGGACAAGTTCCCGGGCTACCAGTGGTGCGGCCAGTGCTGGCCTCAGCTCGAGGCGTTCACGGCCAGGTGGGTGTGCGTCGCCTCGGGCGCGCCGCAGCACGAGTTTGAGGTGTCGAGGTTCTTCTATGAGTCGCAGGGCCGGAGCACCCCCCGCAAGTGTCTGAAGCATCGCGGGGACGGTATGACTGCGTCCAGGGCCCTGCCCGCGAGTGTGGGAAGCAGTGCGTCGGTGTATCGGACGGCGACGGCCAGCGTGAAGAGAGGGCGTGGTGCTGCGGCGGCCGCGGCGTCCGTGACAAGGATGGCGAGAGAGGCCTTTGTATGAACTGGAGGTTGCGACCATCGCGACTGTGGATTAGCTGGGTTACATTTTAGGGGTGCGTCTCGCGTGGCGGACCAATTAGTATGGCGATGAAAGAATACAACGGAAAGAGCACCACGCCCAGTAACTGGACCAATAATTATTACAGGACCGGCGCAAAATTGAGTCGGGCGAAACAGCTCACGTCGCGTAGTAACAAACTGCCATGTAGCTGCCTTCCCAACATACCCTACTCGTTGTGAGGAGGTACATTCTCTATAGTTTAGGGTCACTTAAAACAATTTTCCCCCTTTCTTTACGCCACTGTTATTGCAAGTTTCGGTAGCTGTGGAATCAGTCACCCTAGAGAATTGCTTCAATAACACAAAGTCTCCCCTAACCACCCGCTCTAGGACTGCTAGTAGAAACGCGCTCTCCTCGACCCCCATTCAACACCATCTCTCACCGATGTCTCGAGTCAGTCCGCGGGCGGTTTGCAGATCGCAGAGAGCTCACCCTGAACGACTCCCCTCCCCTGTGGAGACTCATCGCATGCCACGAGCGCGTGTCACTAGGAAGATGCCGCATCCGGCGGTTGCGGCGGTTTCCGCAGTTGACGAATGCTCGTCCCTCACCTGCGAGAACTATTAACTCTTGAATAAGCCAGGTACGCGAAAACCACGGTCGTTGAAGGAGATGGATGACGGCGCCGACGATGCGGGGCGTCGCAATCGCCTCGAGTTCTTCGCTGGCGAGGGACCAAAGCCCAAGCTCTCCATTGCCCTCACCGGTCCCGAGCCAAATCTCCACCGTCTCGGCTTTGGAGTAGATCGAGGACATGAGAGGCAGCTGCGACTTCTTCTCCTCCTCGTCCTCCTGGTTGATGCAGATCGCGTCAATCCAGAGGCGGGCGCACTCATCTCGGGAGCGGAGCTGCTGCAAAGCCTCCAACAGGCTTTGGCGGACCTCGAACCGCTGGTCGTCGAGAGATATGGTTCTGCATGGCTGCGAATCCGGGCCCCAGCAATACGAGAGAGCGCTGTATCGTGTAGGGGTGGAGCTTCCAATGGAAGCGACCTTGAGGGAGCCCTGTATATTCGGAATATCGTCTCCAGGGTGGAGCTCGATAATGCGGATCTCGCCCTTATTGATTGGGCTGTACTTGAGGTTGAAAATTGCGCGTTGCCAAACTTAGTGCTGGCTCTGGACATGAGAAGACGCTGGTGGTTCACTCGCTTTTGTAGCTTCAGTGGGGTCTGCCAAACGGATGGATGGTTGGTGTTGTTTGCCAAATACCCCGCGTCCCCCACCCTGCGCTGCGCTCGTGGCTTGGCGCCCTTGTTATCGGAGTGGAAGGCATTGACAGATATAAGACCACCATCATATCTCCACGTTGCACCCGGTTTCCTCTTTTCTGTTCATTTTTTTTTTCACACTTGAAATGTGGTTTATTAGTTGTGCTCCGCGGGTTAAAATGCTAAAACTATGGAGTCCTTCCTTAACTGCCGGGATCCCCGTCCAAAGAACCGAGCTAAAGGAAAATAAAAATTTGGACGATAGGATTCATGTTATAAACCCTCTTCCTAGGCTCGTCAAGACATCGACTCGCTTGGTCAGCAGTATGATTTTTTCTTCTGAATTTTTATGAGGCAGCTTAGCATGTTCATGACGTGGAAAGTGTTGTAAAGTAACCATTCCGTCGAGGTTGTCACTGCTGGATAGTAACACCCTAATCTGGATCTGAACCGCCTTATTACCTTTCCCGTCGGGAAATCCTCGAGGCAGCCTTCTCCATCATCTCAACGCCTAGATACGCTCCTTAAATTCCCATTTTCTTCGCAATTGTTGAGCAACCCCATAGCCTCAGCCCGCAACTAGCTATGCATGGCCTGTATTGAGCTGGAACTTTCTCCGATATCCTTGTTCTAGGAGATGTTAACTTCAACCGAGTGGCTACAAATGAGGCTTGCGAGCTATCTCACAGAGCCGCATTCCGATTACTACAGCTCAGATCAAGGCAGCAGTAGCTCAGGACCATGCACGACCAACTTAACTGCTGAGGGCAACATTCGGGAAACGCAATTGTGCTAATGCATAACCAGCTCAAGTTCAACGCTTGACGCTCTGTGGGTTCTCGAAAACGCCCGCCTCATCCCACACTTGCTTCAGCTGCGCCAACCGTTCATAATTGCCTGGCCAATACCTCCTACCGGCGACCTCGTGCTCTCCGATCGTGGGGTCCGCATAATTATAATACATACCTAGCTTCTTTCCCTCGTTCCTTTCTACGATGTCCACGAATTGACTCACCCAAGGGATTCCGACATCGTCAGGATAGGTGGAGGTGGCGTTTACCATATCGCCTATTTCCCAGAGGAATAGAGAAGACCGATGAGAGTGCGACGTGCTGTGGGGGGGAAACATTGTGGAGATGGCAGAGTTGGGGCCACCTATTGCAGATATGATCCACAGCCAGACCTATCGAGCAGTCATGCGTCAGCGAAGACAAGTTTCTCCTGGAGGGTCCTGTTCGCATTCGTAAAGACGAAAACATACCCGATCTGGATTGGTCTGAGATCCGTCTGGCAAGGCTCCCATCAGGGCGTCTACCGTTGCATTAGACAGTTCATCTGTCACCATGCTCTTGAAGGTTGGAAGGCTGAGTAGCGTCAAAAAATCATCGGCAGACAGCAACCCAAGGAATTGAATTCATTTATGTTCCAAAATCTCCTCTGTGGCTGAGTCCATGTGTGGGATCAATCGCAGTTTCATGCGCAAATACAAACAGCACATCCTCCCTCATATCCGCCTCCTACGCCTTTCCAATCGTCTCAATCGCCAACGTCACATCCAACCCCATCACCGGGTCAAAGAAGGGCTCCTCCCTCTTCCTTCCCCTCCGGACATTCATCTCCTCAAACGCCTTCCCTCTAGGACAGATACCACCTCCCCCCTATCTCACCCTCATCTCCTCCATGTCTACAAGCGGGAGATTCAGATTCAAATTTAGCTCCTTCGGAATGCGCAGGTGCTCCAAGGGACGCAGCTGCGCCCCATGATGGCAGATATCCCCGCCCATAAAGACAAACGTATCCGGGTCCCTGGTCGTGCGCGCCAATCCAGAGAGGTGGCCTACTGCGTGCCCGGGCGTGTCCAGAAGGTAGAAGGAACCATTACCTCTATAGTCTTACCCGACACTATTTTCTAGCCGAGTCCGTATTAGTCGCAGATCCTGAACAAGGGGTGAGCCGTGTCTGAGCCGAGGTGAGTCCTAGGAATTTGCCTCGGCTATACTTGCTATGACCATAAATAGGGCGGTGTGTTGTAAAGACGAAGCTGTGCCTAATTTTAGGACACCGGCGCCCCTGTACGTAACAGTGGCTTTCCCTTACCATATAACTGCCGTTTTCTCTTTTCCATCCGAGAAATCACCGTTACCGGTCAATTATAACTTTGAACTATATTAAAAGAACAAGCTTGACTCGCTTTGCCTTTATAACGCACTATATATACTAGATAGTTTGACAGAGCGTATTAATTAATGAAGCTTTATCTACCTCGGAAGCAACGTTAACCACTTTACCGTTTCTTTAAGGTCAGTATTTCCTTATATAAGTAAGGCGTATTAAGTTGCAAGTAATACGGAAAGATGAAAGGATTAGGAATTTTACGTCCTATAACCCCCCCCCCGAACAGTACCTTTATTAAGGCTTACGGTATCTCCTGGGTTTAGATTACGTAAATGCCGGTAGGGAGTAAAGCTCGGAGCGAGCTTATTCTGTTGACGTGTTCTATTATGACTGGTCGTTAAAGCTTATAGATAGTAATAGTATTAAGTTAATTGGTTCCTATACAAATAGATTCTCTAAGCGATCTATAATTCTGTATATTTAGTTAAAGAGCCGATACGTATCTCAGTTAAAAAGGTGTCGAAGTCAGGGAGCTGGGGAAGTAGAACATTTCAGTGTGCAAAATGCCTTGATTCTTCCAAACTAAAGAGATAGCAGGAAGCGCCCAGTTATATACACGTTTCCCCTGGGACCCCCTCGCTCAAATGCTAAGAACCCCTGCGCCACCCATCTCAGTCACCCTTTCGGATGTGGCTCACCACATCCGAAATGGGTTATGCCATGGCGGTGCAATTTTCCCATGGCTTTCCAACATTCCCATCGGGCCACACCCTCCTCCAGAGGGTGTGGCCTGTGCTGTACCTCACTGTTCCCCACCAGGTTCGACAAAAGGATTATGATAATTATGATATATATCTCCGGATCTAGGCTGTATGGTTCAGCAGGCTAATTCTGTAGGACGGATATACTAACTAATAGGGCTTGTTTCTAAAGTGCTCACCACGTAGCTATAGGGATAACGTACTATCGAGTCAGCGTGTTCTAAGGAGGTAGAGGAGCTGTAAAGTTTCGCGTACCAGACTAGCTTAGTGTCTAGGTCTACAGTAAGCTGCTGATCCTTATATCTAGGTTGTATCTAGGATTGCGGACTTAGAATTACGTAGACTACGGATATAAGAAGTGTTTGATTTTCCTGTAAAACACGTGTACTATGTCGTCACTACCTTAGATTATTATCTCGTATAATTAGTAGCGTGACGTTGTTTAAGCCCTGAAATAGGTATTACTATATAGTAGATACGCTAAAAGCAACAGGCTTTCTTGACTGACTAATAGGCACACTATCCTCAGAGGCGAGCTCACCAAGTGTATCCCACGAGCCTAACCCAAGGGTCGCTAGGATCGCGCGTATAGACGAACTCGCTTTCCGGGATAAGGCATCTTCTTCGGTAAAGAAGAGGTATCTCTCAATACACCTAACCTATACACCCAGCCATATCAGAAGCGCGGCACGCTGGATTCAACACTATCCCCGTCTGGTCTCCTGTCTCCTGTGTGGATTCCTGCCTTTGCCAGAGAGTCCTTTTTTGCTGTGAATTGTGGTAAGCTATTGCGTATCAATTTACGCGGCTGTGGGAACTAGAACCTGTTAGAACTGTGGAAGGCTGCAGCTCGAGTCATTGATTTTGACCTACAAAAGCAGCAAAATGGCGTTTTTTTGGCAAATCTCATACTGGCGAAGAAAAGTGCTTTTTTTGCATCTTTTGCATCCTTTCGGAAATTTTGCCCTCGTGCCACAGCGAACAAGCCACGTCTCGCGCTACAGCTACGCCTCGCAACTAGCATTGCGAGAAAACGGCGCTCCCAATACAAATTGATACCAGAACAGCCCTGCCACAGCATCGCAACCATGGATCGCCGGCTCTTTGCGAGAGCGATTATGGAGACATGGGGGGGTGCGGCGGGGCCATTGGTGGTGATGCCGGGGGTGCGGCGAGACGAGGTGGCCATTGGTGATGATCTTGATGATGTTTGTGATGATGTTTTTTTTTTTTGATGATGTTTCAAAAAAAAAACTGACTTTGGCGAGAGTCTGGAGGGAGAATCGAAGATTGGGGGGAGGATTCGGATATCTAAGGACGAGGGGACGCTGTGTCCAGACCGCCTGCCTTCTGACTTCGTGTCCGACGCAGTTCCCTAGTTTGCGTGCCTTTCCCAGTGCCTTGCCCTCGCAGACCTGATAGCTTACAGGAACAATCCTAACCAGGGGAAACGCGACGTCCGCTAAGGACTTGAACCCACCAGACCACCTACGGTAGCCATGGATCGCTCTCGGAGGTGCTGGAGTCAAAGGGAACTCGTATAGCTGGAGGGGTAGGTATGGGGTCCTGGTCCTTCTCGGGGAAGTCCTTACTCTGGGACAACTCGTTGGCTCCATTGGAGACCCCTTTATCTATTTGGGAGGCGGTAGGAAGGGGCGCTCGCGATCGCTCTCGGCCAGCACTGCCTAGGCAGGTGGTGGGTATCACCCAGGTACTTCGGACCGTCGCTGATCGAGATAGTTGAGATAAGTGAACATCGTCGAGCTGACAAATCGAGGGGCAAGCGTTAATGCAGATTCGCAGATTCACCGAATACCAAAACCTGAGATCATTGCAGAGGGCGGATTTTTTGGTACTTCAAGCATTATTTGTGTTGTTGGTCGTCAGTGGCTTTTGCTTTGAGATACTATGGCACGAAGGGACAGAACCTGCGAGATGATGGAATTGATGGCGTTGTGGGCAGGAAATCCCTGTCCACGGCGCAATCTACTGAACTATCTGGTCACGGCTGGGCTGGAAGCTAGGGCCACTATTTGGCCCTGGGGCGTGCCCACGCCAGTGGGCACCCCACAGATACTCTTGTCATGGGCTGCTCCCCCCTCGAGTTCGGCCGCTGGTAATTGACTTCTTTTAGTCTGTGCCCGACAATACGCAGCTTCCAGTTGCAATTCGACCTCCGCGCGTCAAGTTCGTGCCCGTTTGACCGTCTTCTAGCCTTCTACGCCCGAGGTGGGATCGTGACAGCGCCACCCATTGACCGAGTCGCTCACTCCGGTACTGGAATCTGCGTGCCAGAATGCAGAGTCCAAGACGTCTCACGGCCAATGTGCGTGTGATATGGGGTCTGAGCAAAGATTTGGATCCACGGGGTTGAGGAACCGTCCACGCCCCAGGTCCATGGACGAGGCCAGCGAAGACATCAATCCCCTCCTCGGATGAGCATCTCGATGTTATCATCTACCAGCTGGCGCATCTCCTCGTCATAGGGCTCGCCCAGAGGTGACACGCCCAGAGGTGAGGATTGTCCGCATCGGTGAGACCCAAGATCGGAATGCTCGAGCCCCGGTTGGTGAAAAGTCTTTGCGTAAAACATGACCCCGGTCTTGATGGATCCCCGCTCTGGGAACATCCAGCCGGCAACTCTGTTTAATTTTTTCCGGCCTGTGTTAACCGAGTACAGTTAATTCAGGTAGGCATCTCACGCACCTGGCTACCGAATGGAGGCTGACAAGAGCAGCGGCGTCGGTGCGCGACAAGCTTGCGAGCCACTCGCCGTCTCGACTCGTGATGTTAAGTAAAAAGCTCCAGTAGCACCAGTCGGCGGTCCGGTTGTGCTTCAGCGTCAGCATAATGCCACGAGTGTATGCAAGCCCGCCGAAGGACACAGACGTGCAACAAGGCGAAGCGGTATGACCATCCTCATAGCAGTTTGCCTCGACCTTTCCAGACCGCGTGTCGGACCGGTCGGCAAAAAATGGGATAGGATACCGATAGCCCACTAAATCAACATCGTCGGAGGAGCAGTAGTCGTCGAGGTTGGCCCGCCACGGGATCGGTGGCCCCCAGAGGATCTCACGGAGATGATTCGACCCGAATTCCATCTGTACGAACTCAACTCGCTGCCAGCGGGCAATAACATCTTGGGCCACTGATTCCGGCGCCGGGGGGTAGCATGTAATGTGCAGTGAGCAGGAATACACACAGGTGTAGGGTATTTTTGGGAGCGGCAGCTTTGTAAGCATGGCGCCCTGACCGCGTGCCGTGCCGTTATGCCCTTTCCAGTGCCATTCTGGGGAAACTCTTGGGATGTTAGCAACAGCCGCAGCAGTAGTGGGTGAGGCTAAGGGATGCATGCATGCGTTGCTATCGGATGCCTGCTGCCGCCGAGGTTTGTGGGTTGAGACTTGACCTCGGCGTAGTATCCGCCGCCACAGGGTGCTTGAGCTGCCTTTGCTAGTTGTACTGTCTTCCTGTTGCTGGCAGCCCGAGCTTGAGGACTCCTGAGACTGTTGCAGTGTTCCAGTGACGTCGCCTGACCTTGAATATGGCGTGTAGGGAGGAGGGGGAGGATGTGCTTCGATTTTTTCGTCCGGCATGTTGGATGAAGAGGGTTGGGGGGATTTGTGGGTGAGAGAGAGACAGCGTGGGTTAGAGAGATAGTTTGGTTGGAGAGAGTGGTAGAGAGAGAGGGTGGGGAAGAGAAAGAGTAAAGGGAAGAAGAGAGAGAGAGAGAGAGAGAGAGAGAGAGAGAGAGAGAGAGAGAAAGCGGACTCAGTTATAGCAGATGAGTGGTACCCTGCCGTGGCCGTCATGTGGCCCAGTCTCCAGACCGGCCCGCTGTGGACACGTCATAGTACTGAAGGAGTTGGATGGGTAACAGACTACCAAATTTTAGTTGCTGGCACAACGGCCGTAACGCATTGCAGGTTCAGCGGTGCTGTAGTCTGCCTTAGGCGACAAAGCTTATATCTCATGATCACATCTGTCACCGCCTGACGATTACCAGCTGTCTCGCAGTAACAGCATCGGCAATGTAGTTTCAACACTTCCGCGCGACCGTCTCATCGAGCTGCACCGCCTTGTGCCCCTTCACCAACGCTATCGCACCCGTGTCGTCGCCTTCGGAACGGCTGGTCTTCAAACACTACGAAGACGACAAGGTGATAACACATCTTAATAATTAGGGCTGGTCGTGGATTGTGTGGGAGTGAGCACTAGTGGATTGGGGACTAAGGATATTACACTGAAATGGTTTTTTTTTGAAACATGGTATTAGAAAATGAATGGAATGTGTTCTCGATTAGAAAAGCTATGTCGCTGATTAATTCGTACACTAACCCTTCAAGGTGGGTGATAGAAGCCGGAACCACATGCAGGGAAACTCTTATCCACCCTTATATGCGTCAGCTCCTGTCCAGGGGCTCCGGCATCCGGGAATGGGACTGTCGAGACAAATCGCCGCTGTGGATAGCCCATCGAGAGAGGGCGCGAGGCCAGCATGCAAATGCTTATTCAGGCCGGCGAAAACCTTGAAAAGGCGCTGCGTTTTGCGATAGACTAGGGGCATGAGAACATAAGAGGAGCTACATGTAGTCACACTCGCGCAACGCCTCTGTAAGAGCACACTTACTGCACCGGGTGGAGGCGCAGCATGAGCCGGGCTGATTCCATGTCGGCAGCCGCTAGCGGGTGTGATGCGGCGCTGCACGGTTGGCTCGCGTACCTGGAGTCGGTGGTCCGAGGGGATCGTCTTGCTTCGGGCCGGTGCATCACGGCGCGCTCAAAGTCAATAGCCATGAAGCGGCCGGTCCGCGGGTCCTGCAGGACATTTTCCTTTCGTACATCTCGGTGCAGCACACCGAGGCTGTGTATCCTGCCTACAAGGCCCAAGAACTCTTGCTTCTCGGCTTGGCTGATACGGCCTAGCCTGCTGCGGGAGAGGGCGTAGCCACCCCACGAGAGAAACATCATGTAGGTGATGCGGACGCCGTGGCCGTAGTAGTAGGTGCGCGAGAGGGTCCCGAGGTTGGCTGCGCCGAGGTGGACGGGGATGTCAACCCCCTGGAGCGGGCGGAGCTGTTGGTACACGGCCGCCTCGTGCTCGAGATCCTCGATGAACTCGTCGACGGTGGCCTTGCTGACGACTGTGTATCCGTGCTGCAGGAGGGTGACTTGGAACGTGACCGCTCTGGCGCCCTCCTTTCCCAGGGGGGTTATGCCGTCGTCCAGGGTCCGCTCGAGCTGCTCGTGCACAAGGCGGAGCCAGGCGGCGTGGCTGACCGGGTGGCGGTTGTTGTTGTTGCTGTCGTGAAGCGCGACGTTGGGACAGTGCCGGTCGAGCGGGCCCCCTTGTACCATGCCCAAGAGGCATGCGTGC